>Ga0307510_10007141_pt1 | contig 13296 bp, 15 predicted proteins | sample 12_EM_MG_FD_207224 | JGI IMG/M metagenome (GOLD analysis project Ga0307510, IMG submission 207224) | Populus trichocarpa ectomycorrhiza microbial communities from riparian zone in the Pacific Northwest, United States - 12_EM | ecosystem: Host-associated > Plants > Roots > Unclassified | place... | reverse complement strand
GCTACCCCTTGCTGACGCACTTGAACAGGCCTACAACAGCCTGTAATTAACCATGCGCGAAGCCCTTGGAAGGGCCAATTCATTCCATATAATTAACCCACATTGGCCTAGCGAGCGCATGAGCTGCCGCACGAAAATGCCACGTGGGTCCACATTATTCCAATGGCTGCCAAGAAAACACATTGAATTGGCCCATCTATGAATGTTCTACCTGTTGCCGATACACTCGATCTGGCCCACATCAGCCTGTAATCACCTGTGTGCGAAGCCCTTGGACGGGCCAATTCATTCCATATAATTGGCTCGCATTGGCCTAGTGAGCGCATGAGCTTCCACACGAAAATGCCGTGTGGGGCCACATTATTTCAATGGCTCCTGAGCAAACATGTCAAATTGGCCCACCTATGAATGTTCTACCTGTTGCCGATACACTCAATCTGGCCCACATCAGCCTGTAATTAACTGTGCACGAAGCCCTTGGACAGGCCAATCCATTCTATATAATTGGCTCACATGGGCCCAGTGAGCGCACAAGCTGCTGCACGAAAATGCCATGTGGGCCCCCATTATTTCAAGCTAGCAGAGTTGCTGCCAAGAAAACCTCTTGCATAGGCCCATGGTGTCAATTTGCTGCCTTGCCGATGCACTTGAGTTGGCCTACAGCAGCCCAAAATAAATCATGCTCAAGCAGCGGCATGGGCCCATTTCATACACTGTACTATACAGAAAAACAGCTGGGAAGCTATCCGCTAACTGAATATCATGCAGGCCCATGCGGCAGTTTGTGCGGTAGCCTTCTGTGTCCTCTCTAGGCCAATGCAAGTGAAATGATTGCAATGCAACTGCATTGACATTACCGATAAGCTTGAGTTGGCCTGAAAGAAGCGCCGCGCAAGCACTTGCATGGTCCCACTTCCTATACCAATATACAGGGTGAGTCCCTTGCATTGGCCCATCAACCACACAGAGGGCTACAGCGCGAGATGGTCACGTGGGCCTGCATCATATTCAGTTGGCATGGCTGTCCAGCAAAATTCTTGCATTGGCCTATGGTGCAACCTCACTTCCCTTTCCAATGAGCTCGAGCTGGCCCATAACAATCTATAAACAATCACCTCTCATTTCGTGCTCTATACTATTAGGGCAATTAAATATTATAGCTTGTGGACAGATGAGGTGTCAATAAGCGTTACGTACTGAGCCTGATATATCAGTGGCTGCCAATTATCTGTGAGGGCCATCTTGGCAGCTACCGGTGCCGGAAAACAAACAGTCACTAAGGCGCATTGCCGCCAAGTCAAGCGAGCTAAACAGGCGCATGCAAGAGCATTTCTCCAACTCCCACCATCAATCACCCTTCCAAAACCCACTGTGTCCCCCCCTAAATTTACTCTGCATCACAATCATGAACATGGACGAAATGGAAGAAATGTGACGGTTCTTGGCTGAGGCGGAGCTCTGTTGCCGCATCTTGCAGATGGAGAGTAGGGCTAACAAAGCAGCCAAGGATACACAAGAATCCCGGGCGAAGAGGTATCAGGAGATCCTTGCTGAGGTCGTTGGTGAAGGCGAGGAAATAAAGTCCTTGGCCCAGGCAAGGTTGCATTGCCACATGTTGGAGATAGACAGGGACGCAGAGGCTGCGGGAAAGGATAATGAAGCATATCGCGCAGTACGCCACCTGCAGATCCTCTCCGAAATAACTGGAGAGCATGTCACCAATGGCAACACACAAACCCACTTCATCGATAAGGCTGTGCAGTTCATGACCCGAAGGCACCCTGTGCCTTCTACCTTACCTCCTGTACGTCGCATTCAAATACATTTTGTGTTGAGCTAACCTTGTCATACTGACCTTTAGCCAAGGGCCAACACACTCAACCAGGAGCAGCCTTCTAACATGTCCTCATGTGGGACGTCTAAACGCCCCCATGAGCCCAAGGAGGTGCAGGACGTTTCTCCTCCCCATGTGTCCTCATCCCAACCATCAAAACGTCGCAGTGTCAAGCGTGTCAATCCACCAGCAGAACCCGAAGGTCATGCAGCGCTGCGTTTCGCTGAGGAAGAGGAACGAGGGGGCCTTTTCTCAGTTTACATTATCTGTTAAGGTCCAAGGGCCTTAAAGACGCGACGTGTGTGGGTTGGTTTGGCAATGACTGGGATTGCTCAGTGGGGTCTCCTCCTAAGGCAATGGATCACGTGAGTAGCGCTGTTACGATCCTGGACCCTTACCCCAATTTTCTGCTATTTTCCACCATTTTATTTCACGCTCGCGGTCACTCGTCCCTCACTCGTTCCCTCACGCGCCGCTCGGACCGTCACCAAGTCACCTGACAAGTCACCTGATAGACCACATGACTAATCCGCAGTCAACTATCACATGCCATCACTCCGCAGTCCACAGCACTCCGCAGCATCACCATTTAACCCTTTATGGATTGCCAGCTCATGATGCGCCACTCCGCAGTCGCCAGCTCATGATGGAGCTATACTTAGAACTGCCACGTCATGATGAACCTTACTAAATATTTCCATATTTCTCTGTGACTCCTGTGACCCGTTACTTCTCAAATGTATATAAGCGCTCGTACTTTTAGTAGTTAGGCCCTAAGCCTAACTTGGTTTTCAATCCAAGACTTGTAGCTTCCACCCAGGACTCTCTGAGTCTCTTATCTGAACATTCAAAGTCGCTTCAAAGCCTTGAAGCTCTCCCTCTTATCTCTACTATCTACCTCAGGAGTCGCCCTTATCATCGGGGACTTTACTCTTATACTGCGTAGCCAACCGGTACCGCGCTACTCACGTGATCCATTGTCTCAGGAGGAGATCCCACTGAGCAATCCCAGTCGTCGCCAAACCAACCCACGCACGTCGCGTCTTTAAGGCCCTTGGACCTTAACAAGCGTGGTACCGGTTGGCTACACAGTATAGCAAGTAAGTCCCCGATGATAAGGGCGACTTCTGAGGTAGATAATAGAGATGAGAGGGGAGAGCTTCAAGGGACTTTGAAGCGACTGAGTTGCTCTGACTGATGACTCTGAGAGTCCTGGGTGGAAGCTACAATTCTTGGATTGAAAACCAAGTTAGGCTTAGGGCCTAACTGCTAAAAGTACAGGCGCTTATATACAAAGTGAGAAGTAACAGGTCACAGAGGTCACAGAAAATATAGTAAATATTTAGGGGTTCCCATCATGACATGGCAGTTCTAAGTATAGCTCTATCATGAGCTGGCGACTGCAGAGTGGAGCATCATGAGCTGGCAATCCGTGAAGGGTTAAATGGTGATACTGCGGAATGCTGCGGACTGCGGAGTGATGGCATGTGATAGTCGACTGCGGAATGGTCAGGTGATCCATCAGGTGACTTGTCAGGTGGTTTGGTGGCGGTCCGAGCAGCATGCAAGGGAACGAGTGACTGAGAGCGCGAAATAAATGGTGGAAAATAAGGGGTAGGGTCCAGGATCGTAACATGACACCCTTCCTAGAGTGGTCGTTACCACACGACCTAGGGTGAATCAGGTTGCAACCAGTCAGAGGGGACACGGGGTATCCTGATATCCATGCTATCCGGAGTAGATTGTCTTGTATCAGCGATTTGGCCTTCTTCCATTGATGAATCGGAGTCTGTCGCTTCGCCTTCTTCCATTTGTTCATCTTCGAGTTCAATAATGGTCTGAACCGGGGTTCTATAAAGTTCACCAAGTCCAAAACTGGAGGGTGTCGATGTGGTTGAAGACCTAGGACTTGGAGTTTGCCCATGTTGTAACATAATGATGGGTCGCGACGGCGATTGACCTGTTGGGTAATAGGGAGGAGTAGGAATGCGTTCAGGGGAATCAGGAGGTGTGGGTCATTCCTCTGGACTTGTTGACTGTGGTGTTTCTGGCTCACTTCGCTCACGTTTGAGTGGCATGGCAATGTGTCGTGGTGATTCCTGTCGTTTCCCTAAGATAGGGGATGGTTGTGACTCTTTCCAGCGTGGTCCTTCTTTACGTGTGAACTCTTCGTGTTTCTCTAGTAACGGGGTAACACGATAAGGTGCTGGTTGTGGTAGGCGAGATGAGAATGCGATGGGGGGTGATGACTCCAGTTCTGGTGAGAGCTCCTTTCGTTTTCCAGTAACTGGTGATGGTTGGAACTCTTTCCACTCCGGTGGGGTTGGGTCATCTTTTGATAATGTTCTCAAGTCCGGATGACAAGGTAACAAGGGAGTGGTACGACTGGGTGTCATTGAGACGATGAGGGGAAGGGGTGATACTGATTTAACTGGGGGCGACAGTTGTGGAGTTTCTCTGGGAAATGGGGGAATATTCCATGGAAGGGGAATGAGGTCAAGTGAGGAAGGCTTGGTTATCTTCCTAATAGGTGGTAGTGGAATTTCTTCTGGAGTTGGTGACCTATTCCAAGGAGCTGGAATAATTGGCATTGCTTCCCTATACGGTGGGGATGGAGTGAGTGACGGGGGTAATGGGACCTCGACAGGGTCATCAATAATTATGGGGGGTGGTTCGTAGTATTCCATAGACGAGTATTCTCGTCGGTGCGATCCCCAAGGGGCTAGGGGGAGTGGTGGCGTTGCGACTCAAGGTGGTTCCACAAGTGGTGGGCTAGGAGGAGTGGGGATGAATGGAGGGGCAAATGGTGACGGGTCTACGAGAGGTGGTGATGGTACTCTTGGTACGACGGGCGGTAACGGTATAACCTCCTTGGGTAGGGATGATGATGGATGGATGTATTCCCATATGACTGGTTTTGGTCCGATAGGGGATGATGGTCGAATAATGGGTGCTGACGATGACGGTGGTTCTGGAATAATAATGGGTTTTCCTCCTGTTCCTGAGGGGCCTGGGTTGGGTATGAATACAGGTGATAGCGACTTGTTGCTCCTCCTAGTTCTTCCTTGGCTTTGAAGGATTTTGCGAAGTCCTTTGAGGAATGCTTGATCTTTCAGGATGTGATAGTAAGGGGAAAGGGTGCCAAAGGGGAGGGTAGTTCTCTTCTTGAGGTCCTTTTCTTTTGCGATTGCTAGGAGAATTTCTTTGGTAATTGTATCGTAAAGTTGACGGTGGAAATGATAGAGGTAAAGGGTGGTATTGCTGTCTTTCTTTCTGAACATTCTGGTGATGGTAATATCTTTGAATTTGTTGTTGAAGAGGGTCCATTTGTCGTTGAGTCGGATCATAGTTTTGATACATTCTTCATGCTTCTTCTTGAGCGATGTGGAGGAGCTGGTCTGAGGGGATGAGTCCGGCGTTGGTGTATTGCTCAGACTGGTTGTCATTTTCTGTTTCTTCGATGGGAGTGATGGGGTCGGGGTTGGTGACATAAAGTGGAATGTTTTCCGTTTCCTGGGAAGTGTTGCTACTGTTGCTAGTATCGCTAACGGGGATGATGTTGAAGGGGGTTGCGGGTCTGGGTTGATATCAGGGGGGGTGTGGAGTGAATGGGAGTCTTTCATAGTTGACGTGGGTCCTGAGGACAGGGTCTTCGTTATCAACTGGGACCATGATGGCTTCGTGGTCGATGTCAATGGCGTCGAAGGTTTCTCTTGGTCTCCAAGTGGTCCAGTGATAAGTGACATCAAAGTGCCCACATTGGATGAAGGTTCCGAAGAAGTAGAGATAATTGTTGTCAGTGTGCATGTGAATGAGAATAATCCCGTTGTCGGTACCAAGGGTGAAGATGGTAGAGGTGGCGAATCCTGTGCTGGGGAGCTCATGGTGGATGGCGGACATGGTAGTTGGGGGTAAAGGTCGTCGTCTGAGATTCCAAGGGTTCTTATACTGCTCAGTTGACTTTCAAAGTCCGCTAGTAGATCCGATGCGTGAAGATCTTCGGAGTTAACCCAGGAATCATGAGCTGGCAAGTACCCTTTCCAGCGGACAAGATATTGCTTCTTCTTCCAACGACCGAAGAGTCCTTCTTTGAGTATCTGCTTGACTTTCCATTCCGGTTCGCCTTCTAGGATGTCAGGTGGTGGTTCCAGGAAATTGGGTCTGTGTTGATCGGTTTCTTTGTATGGCGTGAGCAGTGAGGTGTGGAAGAAGTTGTGAATCTTCCAGGTAGAGGGTAATTTGATTTTATATGCGACTTTTGATATTTGGGAGACTACCTCAAAAGGTCCGTATCTCCTTGGTGATAGCTTGGGTGTGATGTTACTTGGGAGTCGTAGGTTTGTTCCTTCTAACCAGACTTTGGATTTGACAGGGAATGGTGAATGATGTGGACGTTCTTTGATCCAGGATTCTTGTGCTTTACGTTGTGCCTCTTGGGTGGCTTTCCTGGCTTCTTCGATGGCTGAGAGTCATTGTTCAAGGGATGGGATGTCTGTCTTTCTAGTCGGTTGATGTACTTGCGGGGTATAGCCGATGAGTAAGTCGAATGGGGTTTTCTTGGTGGTAGCAGAGGGCCAGGAGTTCTTAGTATACTGAGCAAGAGGTAACCAAGCATGCCAGTTGTTCTGCTGAGTACTGCAGAATACGCGAAGGTATTGTTCAAGGGTTTGATTAGTTTGTTCGCTGGCTCCATCTGTCTGAGGGTGATAGGCTGTGCTGATATTCTGTTTAATGTTCAAGATGCAGCAGAGTTCTGTTGAGAACTTAGATACGAAGCGGACATCACAGTCTGAGATTATCTTGTGAGGTATGCTGTAGTGGGGGATGACATTGTTTAGGTAGAGTAGAGCGACTCCTTCAGAGTCGATTGCTTTATTACAAGGGATGAAAACGGATGCTTTTGAGCAATCCGTGTTGGTGATTGTGAGGATGGTGTCATATCCTCCTGACAGGGGTAATTTGGTAATGAAGTCCATGGCAATGGTCTCGAAAGGTCTAGCGTTTTCGGTTGGGGTGATAGGAAACATAGGGGGATGAGCGGGATGAGTGTTGACTTTAGTCATTTGGCAAGTAGCGCAGCCTTTGATGTATTCAGTTACGAAGATTTTCATTCCGGGCCACCAGTAGTAGGGTGCAATAAGTTGGAGGGTTTTGGAAATTCCGGCGTGTCCAGCAGTTTCGTGGTCATGAAAAAGGGATGTTACTCCCCTCCTAAGGTCATTGTCTGCCACAACAACAAGTGCTGTTCCATGGTACCAGTGAGTGCCGTCCATTAGGGATAAATTATGAGTTGGTGCCCATTGTTTGAGTATTTTCTGATTCTGATACTGTGCTAGTTTGACTTTTGAGTCCAAGTTGTCACCTATGCTGTCCATGTCAAATACGCGGATTGAAGTATGCTGGTCGCAGAAATATTGGCCCAGCCATACAGTGACGTCTTTGTTGATTTTGTTAGGTCCTTCATAATCAGGTCGCCTAGATAGTGCATCAGCTCTGTTAGTAGCCCCAGGTTTGTACTCCAGTAAGATATTGTATTGTTCGCGTTCTGGTAAGTAACCAGCAACGTGTGGCCCAATTTTGCGGGGCTCTCTGTAGTACCTAAGGTTTGCGTGGTCAGTATACACCAGGACGGGGATTGTTGTGCCTTTGAGCAAGTGGGACCAGCAACGGAGTCCTCTCATGACTCCAAGGAATTTGTGGTCATAGATGGGGTAGTTTTGCTCGGTTTGGGTGAATTTTTGGGAGTGGAATCCCACCAGTCGTCGTGGCCCTGGTTTCTGAGTGCCGTCTGATTTGGTGATAGGTGGGTCCCGTTGATAAAGTATGGCTCCTGTACTGACTTGCAAGGCGTTGGTCTTGAGTTCAAATTGCCTGTCTGGGTCTGGTTGAGCTAAGATGGGTGCGCTGGTGATTAGGGTGATTATTTTGTCTTGAGCCTCGATTTGTTTGGGCCCCCATTCAAAAGGTACGTCCTTTCCGGTAAGTGCTGTAAGAGGTGTGGCAATGATGGAGAAGTTGGGGCAGAACATGCGATGGTAACCGGCAACTCCTAAGAATCCATGGACTTGACATTTGTCTTTGAGTATGCGTGGATAATCCCTAAGTCTGGCAACTTTAGCTGGGTCGACAGTGGCTCCTTCCTTGGAAATTCGGATGCCTAAAAAGTCCATTTGTGGCTGCATGAAGATGGATTTTGACAGTTTGAGGTGTAGGCCATGGCATGCAAGTAGGTCGAATAGGTAATGGATAATTTCGATGTGCAAATTGAAATCCTTGAGGAGGGTTCCTATGCCACAGTCATCCATGTAGTTCTGGAGGATTTTCCGTATGTTGTGTACACCTTTCTTCTCAAAGTGTTCATATAGTTCCTTGAGAATACCATTCATGAACCTTTGGAAACTGGCCGGTGAGTTACTCATCCCAAAGAACATAACTTTGGGTTTGAATAATCCCCAATGTGTTTTGAATGCAGCCTTCCATTGATCACCTTCCTGTATGCGGATGTTGTTGTAACCCCAGCAGATGTCGAACTTGCTAAATAGTTCCATTCCTTGCAAGTTTTTGATGCACTGTTTGAGATTTGGGAGTGGGGTGACATCCTTCTGGGTGACTGCGTTGAGGGGGCGATAATTGATGATATATCTTTTCTCCTTCGAGTCTTTCTTAGGGACCATGAAGGTGGAAAAGCTGTAGGGGGAGTCCGAGGGTGCGATGTAGCCTTTTTCCAGATTTTCGTCAATGAACTTGTTCTCTGCTTCCTGCTCATCTCTCGAGAGCGGGTAAACTTTGCAGTTGAAGCGGGTAGGGGCGGTGTCCAGTAGTACGATTTTGTGGTCCCCATCTCCGCGAGTTGGCAGGAATTTGTTTGCCTCTTCATCCGAAAATAATGCCGTGTGACATTTGAATTCTTCCGGGAGGGTGACTTCCTCCTTCCCATGTTCCGATGCGTACTTATGGGCCATTTCGACTGATGTGTGGGTGTGGTTGATTTCTACTGGGCCTTCCTTCATTTCTGAAGGAGTTACTCCCGACCGTAGAGTGCACCGTTGTGCCTTGAGGATGAGGTCTTCATTTTCTTCCTTCTTTTTCTTGAGCCATATTTTTGCTTGTTGAAGGGTGCCATGAAGTAGAGTTTCGATTTTGACTTTTGGTCCTCGGACTTTGTTTGTGTCCCAGTCAATGTCTGGTTTGAATTTCTTAAACCATGGGTAACCGAAAAGCATCCTGTTGCGACCTAGATTTGTAACATAGAATCTTGTGTGTTCCTTTTTGTTTCCTTGAGTGACAAGAAGGTTGCATGCTTGAGTGATGGTTCCATTTCGGTTAAGGGTTCCGTCGACATTGTAGACTGGTCGTGGGGTGATTCATTTTGTTCCTAGTCGGAGTTTGTTGACAGTACTGACATCAATGAAGTTGTCAGTTGCCCCAGTGTCAAGTAGGATATTTTCTTCTGCCGTCCCTTGATAGTGTGAAATTGGAACTTTCAGTTGTATTGAATTTGTCTTGTTTACAAATACACTATCAAGTCGGAATGCCCTAACTAAGGCAGCTAGTTTTGGGCTTTGGTAAAATCCTTCGGTATGAGTGTCTCGATTATGCTCAGCTTGGTACTTTCATTAAGTGAGTCCATGTTGTCCTTCAAGAATTCAGAGATGCTGTTCGGGTCCTGGAAATTTGGCATAACAGGTATAGTACCCATTCGAACGGTTTTGAAATGACTGCTGGATTGACCACGGTCTGCTTGTTTCTTGTGGCAATTGCTAGCCCGATGTCCTGGCTTTTCGCAGTAGAAGCACGCGTTGCTTCTTATGAGTTCTGCTTTCTTGGCTTCAGAGTGCTGTCCTCCACCAGCGGTAGCGTTAATGTCTGAGGTGGTTGTAGCATCAACGTCCATATGATATCCTCCTTGGGAGGTGGTACGTTGGTCGTTCCTATTCCTCCAGTTGTTGTTCCTTCTGTAACCGCCTCTTCCTGGGTTGTTGACCTGCCTAGGGGCAAGTTTAAATGCTTGGAAGAGTCCCTGACATCATTGGGTGAACTCGGCTGCCGCCTTCCATTTGAGATGAGACTGGCAAGCCTGTTCTTCCCACTGTTTGAAAGTCCAGGGGACTTCTGCGGTAGGGTCGAAGTTGGGGGAATTAATGATGGCGCTAGTGAGTCCCTTGTTCATAGCGTGTTTGAGGGTTTCAATGGTTCCCTTGTCATCTAGGGGAACTCCAGCCTCGAATGCCAATTGTTTGAATTTGGCGAAGAAGTCGTTGAGACTTTCTTCCTGCTTGAGTTTGCATAATTTCTGGTAGGATTCCTCTATCTGGTTTTGATTGGTGAAGGCATTTCTGAACCTTCCGATGAAGTTGTTCCAGAGGTCTTCGTCCGTGTCTTGGACTCCGTCGTTTGCTGCTTTTTCAAGTATGTGCATTTGTTCTTCCTTCCAAGCATCAACTTTGTCACCGTCCATGTAGCTGAGAAGGGTGACGACGTGGGATAGGGGTTTCTTCATGGTGTCGTTGTTTTTGTTGAGTAATTGCCAGAGGTTGAAGTTGTTTATAAACTTCCGGCTTGTATTCCTGTCTCCAGTAAATATGAAAGGAGGGTTTCCCTTGAGTGCGCCGTTAGAGGAGTGGGTGACGATATTAATCCTCTGCGCGTCTGCCTGGGCTTGGCCAGTAGCGACGTTAATGTCTTCCTGTTGTCCTTCCATGACGGTTGGATGATCTGGGGTGTTGGGGTGGGTAGGAAGCTGCTAAAGTGCGGTGGTAACTGATGCGAGAGTGAGAGGGACGCTGGCCTCTTGAGCGATGGTTTCAGGGTGCTGTGGGTTGATAATAAGCCACCAGCCAAGTAGTGGGCTATTTCTGATGATCCCTTCCTGGCTAGTAATCCAGGTATCGTTGTGTCGGTGAAGTTGGACCCAAAGATAGGTGTTGTCTGCTTGAATAAACTCGACAGGGATGTGCTGTTTCTTCGGGGTGTCAAGGTAATACCCGGTGTTAGGATGTTCTAATCCTTGGTCTTTGAAGTATGTGTCCTTTGTGACATGCACTGGGAGGTTGTCTTGTTGCCTCCTGAAGATTTGTGTATAGTCATTGCTGAGGGTTCCATATTGAATGGTCACCACGATGGTAACAGTTCTGTGTTTCAAGAGCTTGTAGGAAAGCCTAACTTGTGTTAAGGTCCAAGGGCCTTAAAGACACAATGTGCGTGGGTTGGTTTGGCGACGACTGGGATTGCTCAGTGGGGTCTCCTCCTGAGGCAATGGATCACGTGAGTAGCGTGGTACTGGTTGGCTACACAGTATAGCAAGTAAGTCCCTGATGATAAGGGCGACTTCTGAGGTAGATAATAGAGATGAGAGGGGAGAGCTTCAAGGGACTTTGAAGCGACTGAGTTGCTCTGACTGATAACTCTGAGAGTCCTGGGTGGAAGCTACAATTCTTGGATTGAAAACCAAGTTAGGCTTAGGGCCTAACTGCTAAAAGTATGGGCACTTATATACAAAGTGAGAAGTAACAGGTCACAGAGGTCACAGAAAATATAGTAAATATTTAGGGGTTCCCATCATGACGTGGCAGTTCTAAGTATAGCTCTATCATGAGCTGGCGACTGCAGAGTGGAGCATCATGAGCTGGCAATCTATGAAGGGTTAAATGGTGATACTGCGGAATGCTGCGGACTGCGGAGTGATGGCATGTGATAGTCGACTGCGGAATGGTCAGGTGATCCATCAGGTGACTTGTCAGGTGGTTTGGTGGCGGTCCGAGCGGCGCGCGAGGGAATGAGTGGGGAACGAGTGACTGAGAGTGTGAAATAAATGGTGGAAAATAAGGGGTAGGGTCCAGGATCGTAACATTATTGCCTAGTTCCATTGTCATTTCCAAAGTGTTTCCTTTTAGTTCTGCTCAAAGAAACATATTTGAAAGAGTCCTATGTGAGTGTGATCCCGATCCCAAGACACAAGCCCCACGTTCTTCTCTTGCTGCCCTCCATCCCGCATCCGGAGGACAGCTTGTGCCCCTTGACGAAGCCCTTCTGAACTTGATTGGCTTGTCGCTGGCTCGCACATGACTTGTCTGAGACTCCCAAAACTCGGCAACGCTCAACTTAGCACTGCGACAAGACTCGCCATGTCTCCAAGCAGCCTGAAGTCTTGGGTTCGATCCCTTGCACAGGTATAAACCCTCACTGATTGCCCGACATGCCTGAGGCACTGTGTCTGGGTCAATAAAATGGCTACACAAATGTTCTAAAAGTTTTAGTATCATAATGAACACACCTATACTAATATTCCAAAAACATTCAATGCCACTACCATTAAAAATATATCATAGCATCGAAAGCCTTGAAATTGCCAAGCACTTTATTGAAATATGCTGCTAATGTCCCAGCATCGTGTCGACAATTGTGTCAAATTGGCCCAGCACCCACCGAACTGCATACTACTGATGACTTCCCCTTGGCTTAGAATCAATGCAAAGCAGTGATACCGATAGCATGGGGTCGACCACCTGATACTGCAGATGACATTCTGATAACCCAGAATTCCCTCAGATATTTTGGCGCATGTAATTGGCCCATTCGAGGGCTTGGGCACGATTGCTTACAGGTGGCTGTGGGCTAGCTCGCTCAAGTTCATCGGCAGCACATTTGCACCATGGGCCAATAGGAGCATACGCTTGGCGGCGTCTGGCTAACTTTGATTAATCCAAGCCTGCATGGCAGTCTCATGTGGTGGCCCAATGGGCCAATGCAAGCTAATTGCTGAAATGTCATGGTGCATGTAACCTGAGACTTCAGGCTGCTCGGAGACATGGCAAGTCTCGTTGCAGCACTAAGTTGAGCATTGCCGAGCTTCGGGGTTCTTGGGCGAGTCATGTGGCAGCTCAAGCTTATCTACAAGAGCAGTGCCTTTACACCACTCCAAGTCTACACCAATTTATTTGAATAGTTTTTGCCAACAGCACAGAGTTGGCCTTGCATTTCCCAGGGAGAAGCTGTCAATGATATGCGCTGTGCCCAGCCTTGCAGCTGGATCTGTCTCAACTTACTTAAACAGTCAAGCATCTCTGCCGCGCATTGCGGGGCCCAACGAGGTCACCGGCATGGCAGAGCGCCTTGTGCGTGACGTCCCAACACTTGCTGCGCGCGACAGGATGCCAGGACGCACCGGTGCACTCGGCGAACACCGCCACTGCTGCGCTGTGCGTCTCAGCCGTGCATCGTAATGCCATGCTCCATGAAAGTTCTTCCAAAGTACATGAATTGTAAACAGGATGGTTCTCAACATCGGCATCTCAGTTACATCATGTCCTGTATCTCAGCACCCTCTAGTTCCTCAATCATCAAACCTATCTTCTTGCTCAATTTGTCTTGGGAATCATAGATGAATGTAAGGAAATCTTGGACGCCTTCAATGATATCTACATCCCGATTCCAGGGCGGCACGTCAGAATGGGAACCACCCT
>Ga0307510_10007140_pt1 | contig 13297 bp, 6 predicted proteins | sample 12_EM_MG_FD_207224 | JGI IMG/M metagenome (GOLD analysis project Ga0307510, IMG submission 207224) | Populus trichocarpa ectomycorrhiza microbial communities from riparian zone in the Pacific Northwest, United States - 12_EM | ecosystem: Host-associated > Plants > Roots > Unclassified | place... | reverse complement strand
TTGAAGTGTGTTTAATACTTTAGAGACTTGATGCAGAATAGTTTTCGTTTGGGGACCTGGTTGAGAATTGGTAGGTGATTGGATGACTGATTAGAGGTATAGCTAAGTGTGTGTGATAATAAAATTATGATACGTGATAAAATATAATAATTTAATAAAAATAATATTATATCGTAGGCGGTTTATTTCTGCGTTTCAAAAACGTTTTTGAAAAAATTTAAAAAAATTTTATTTTTTTATTTATTTCAAATTAATATGTTTTTAGTGTTTTCAAATCATTTTGATGCGCTGATATCAAAAATAATTTTTAAATAAAATAAAAAATATCATTTTGATGCATTTCGATACGAAAAGTTATTTGAAAAGCAACCGCAACCACACTTACGCGTGTAACATCTTACACGTTAGCATGAAAAGGATGTATTCTTGAAATTAAAGGAACTTAGTTTTCCATGGTGGCGTGTGTTTTTAATTGTGTTAGGGTGTGTTTTAATAATGAATTTAATTTTAAAAAATATTAAAAAAAAAATTTGTTGATTTTAATATGCTTGTATTAGAAATAAAAAAAAATATTTTAAAAAATTATTTCCATGTATTTTCAAACAAAATAAAAAAGAAAAACACATTGCATTACAATATTAAAATGCATATAGAAAGTAAGCCTTTTCAAAAATATATTTTTACTCTAGAAATTTTTCCTTTTTTTATTATCCATATTTATCCTTTTATTTCAATTTCAGACTGGAAGGAGTAATTTGTGCTCTCGTGAATCTTCTCTGATTGGAGGGTATTTATTTATTTATTTATTTGTACTCGAAATTGCAATAGCCGTTACAATTTACAAGCGTAAATATTGGACTGTAAATGACTGGAAACCAGTTGGTGAGGTGGACTTTTCTCTCGGAATTTTTCTGATGAGAGTGGTGGGCTTTAGGCCTAATTCCCTTAATTGGGCTAAAAGCCTTATTTACCATTGCCTTTCAAAAGCCTGATTAATTACTGCAGCTAGCGTAAACTGGGGAGGAGAGGAGGACCATCAGTATTAACTCTCACCTACTGTGAAAATGAATTCACAGTAGACGAGGCCCGAGGGATTGTGCAATATGGAATTGGGCCGGGCTTGATGACCGGCCAGAGCTACACTGTGGTTTTTCGTACCAGAATCTTTTTTAACTTCAAAAAAATTCAGTTAGCGAGGAATTATCTTATAATTTCTTAACTCAATTTCTTATCTAAATCAGTTTTAAATCAAATCATGGAAGTTACTTCTGCATGAACTAACCTATTTGACTGATTCATATGTAACATGGATGATAAAAAAAATATGATTTATTTTTTTACATAAAATTAAATGATATTTTTTAAAAAAATATCAAGATGATAACATGTTAGATCAATTCAGTTTTACAAATTAACTCATTAAATTTACGATCCAAGTCACGGACTCGACAAGGTTTACTAACTTTGTTTTTTAAAACAAATATTTTATTTAATTGTACGACAATAAAAATAAACACTTATATAATTAAACATCAATCAAATATCGAAATATTTGTTTGAAACCGTGATAACTTCATACAAAACAAACCTAAATAAATCACGACAATGATTCAAAATCAACCAGTGCTGGAGTAATGGAGTTAAAAAAAAATTAAAAACACAATGTTAAATAATAAAATTTTAAAAAATAAAACTGTCTAAACACGCGGTCTAAATAGCCCGACCTTTAAATGAAAAAAGTGTTTATGAAAACCCTATTTTCAAAATGAGAAAAAACGATATAGCGTTGTGAGAGTTTATGTTCTCTGCTATAGCAGGATTGTGCCATAATTAACCAGGTCGATGGGTTATCTCACACACACCAAAAAAAAAAAAATTGAGTGCAGGTTAAGAGCTACAGCATCTTAACACGCCATGGGAAAATGAGATCAGCATGACTTATAGGCAAAAGATGATGCAGCTGCCTCAGTTTCAAATTTTCAATTGAAATGTCTTGCGGGTCACGTCAACACAATAAGAAAATATCCTCAAAATTCCAGCTTGAGGAAGAAAATATCCACGAAAAAAAAGACCCTCGAGGAAGAAAGCTAACACAGACAGACGAGCAGATGATTCGATTCAAATTCCAAATATCGAGGATTCAGTTGCCTGTTCTGTAAACACAAAGTGCTAAGCATCACAAGGATCTCCTTAGCCTTTAAATAATTATTTCGGCATCAATAACTCGAGTTTTCAAATCGATTAAGTCAATCTCATATCACCGTCCCTACAGTTGGGTATATGGTAACTGACATGATGATCAAGGGGAGCCAATTCCATTCGTAACACCATTGAATCTGTTCAAAGCCTCTATATTTTCCCCTTCAAATGAACCTTGAGAGGTAGTGGTGTATTTTAATAGCGGCAAAGTTTTTTTTGTTTAAAAATATATTAAAATAATATTTTTTATTTTTAAAAATATATTTTTAACATTAAAAAGTTAAAATGATGAGAAAATATATAAAAAATTAATTTCAAATAAAAATAAAAACATAAAAAAAATAATTAAAAAACAAGCAGGTTCTAAATAAAAGTAGCACTTTAATACACTGTATTTGGCAATATTGTGATGAACAGAATAACAGTCATAGCACATATCGCCCATCGCCCATTCCAAGACTTCATGGGAACTACAGCAACTGGGAATGAGAACGCATGTTTACAGTTCAAAAGATGTTACAGACTATAATAAAGCGTCCAGGTCATCAAACCAAATGCGAGTATTTTGTGCATTGTACAGACTGTTTTGTTGGATCTCCCAGGTCCAACCTTCAACCCTTCATTTTTCCGCATTTCTTCACCAGACTGCCAGTCTTATTTTCACCCTAAGAATTGCTAGAATGTATTTCATGATGTGTCAACAGGATCTTTTGATCCTTGGGTGGCTGCGGGAATAGCCAGCCCAAGCTCCTGACATAGCTCTTCGTCTGGTTGCAGACTCCCTGGAATTGCACCGAAAGCTCTTCTTGATGTTTCAGAACCAAGAGCCACATAGTGCAGATATGCTGATACATCCTCCATTCGTGTATTTAAAGATGTGGAAGCAAAGTTCTTTAAAAGACTTTTTGCTGGTTTCCTTGCAAATACCTGGTCCAGATCAGCAACCCTCAGAAACCGTTCTGTTGCAGCCTCCCATGACAGCTCGTGCCTCTGTGCACCAGTCAGCTCAGCAGGTTCTTCAGTTAAAGCCCTGCTTGTGGCCTCGACAAATCCTTTGCTGTTATCATAAGTCCAGCAGTTTACAAACTGCTTGAAGAATTCATTCGATGGGTGATTAGCACATACAACAATTTTGCCCATTGCCAATGCTTCTGCCGTCGTCGTGCAAACAACGTCTGTGGTGCTTGGATTCAGGAACACTTTATAACTGGTGGAACACCAAGAAAGAGGATATTGATAAAAGTTCCCCATAAGAAAAAAAAAACAATACAAGAGGTGGAATAATTCCGGATTGGATTACAGTTGCAATTTGCAGAAAATAACCACATTTGTTCAGCCATTATTTGCTGCCAACTGGGTGAATGTTTTATTTTTCAATATGATAGGAAAAGACTTATCAAACTTATAAATTAGTTGTAGTAGCACATACAACAAGAATCTTACTCGTGGAATACAGGATCTGCATGATCACGCCCAGGATATACTCTGACTACCAGATCCAATTTTTTAGCAGCTGCCTGGACTTGGTCGGAGTCTTCTCCACTGCCATATAAATCTACCTCAAGCCCAATTAGCTCTTTTTGATTGTCTTGAAGAAGTTTAATAAGCTCCTTGTAGCCTTTGCTCCACACCATTTTTCCAATGTAGTAGGCACCTTTAGTGAAGGCCTGATTCCCATTCCCACTTTGTTGTAGCTCTATCTTTTTCTTGCCAATCTCAAGGAACTTAGGATTCACTCCATGAACATTGCAGATTATGGAATTAGGATAATCCTGGGTAGCGGCAGACAATCTAATTACCTGTAAGCACATCACAAGTGTACCCTGGTCAGCAACCAATTATATTAAGATTGTACCAACAAAGATAAGGAATCCACACCAAAAGACAACTCTCTTTCAAGAGATGTTTCTTTGCCATGTAGAGCAATGATGAATGAACACAGGGCCAACAGGACATTGCTTGATCCCCAAAGCAATTTCATTCATTATGGTGCCACTTTATTTAAAATATGTTTGAAAAATGATTAAAGATACAAGGGTTTACAGCTAACTTTCTTTCCTTTCTTCCCTTTTTTTTGCATTCCATGGATACTGATAGTTGAATGTCATTAGCCACTTTTCCTCATTCACATCAGGCCAATATAGATGTTTGTTGTAGTACAATTCAAACAAGCACATGGCAATCTGATTGTAAATCAGGACACAGCAATCAGAAATTAACAAAGACTAGGATTACTTGAGTAACTGCGAAATAATTGATTTGCTGCTCCAACAAACATAGAAGAATATAACTTGACAAAAGGTTAGCTATCAATCATAAATCAGGCTTAAAAAGTAAATATTCCTTGTACTTTGATTCAATGTTTTGAGATCACTCGTGTATTTCCATCGATCGTGTTTCAATGAGGGATGATGGTACTGGTTGGAAGCCATACCAAATCCACTAGAAAACCACTCAAAGCACATCTTTTACACGAAATGATGCCAAAAACAAATCATAATGCAAGAAAGTATGAGCATAGAAATCTTTGAAAGAATTCTCAATTCAAGTATTAACAATATTTTAACAGAAAGGACAACATAGAATCATTCAAACATGAAGAAGCATACCTTGTGGCAGTAGATTTCAACAACCCAACTATTAATATATTTAACAACCACTGCTTTAACCCGTCCATGCTTCTCTCTCTTGATATATTCCAGATAATTGGTGTGTATAATTCCTATGACAAGGCGGAATTTAGTTTTCCATCTCTTCCCATGATGAAACCACGTGAGATGCTCAGGCTCCTCAAGGACCGCAACATCAGCATCTTCATCCGGTATGACTTCCGAGATATCTCCTACGGAAAGAATGCTTCTTTTATCTACAGCAAACTGCAAGACAAACAAAAAGCATCAAACTTTACGCCCATCTCCAACTAATAATAAACACATCATATATGATGAATTGATTGATGATTACCTTGGCGGGGTAGAATTGTATGCTAAAAGCAGGTGAAAATGAAATCCTCTCCTGAAGCCATTGACGGACATACACTTGTTGCTCAGAAGGTGAAGTGAAGGTGATATTATTGGGGTAAACTAATTTCTGATGCTGCAATGACAACCACGGAATCACCAAAGTGACCTTTCTACTCCCATCTTTCGCAAGAAACGCAGCACGAAACAGAGGGTTTACGGCAGTTCCAGTCATCCATGGAAGACTGGCCGTTGTAAATATTGCAATATGCTGCTTCTTGTTATCCATTTATTAATAACAGTTCTCAACTTGGACAAATTGATTTCTTTTCTCAAACAAACAATAGGTAATAAAAATAATTAGGGGAAAGACATAAAATCTACGGAATTAATAATCAAGAAAGACAGCAAAGTTTAACGTAAGAACAACCGGATGCAGAAAACGAAGATCTAACAATAGTAACCCATTACCTCTGGGATATTCTTCGTACAGCTAAACGGAAAATTAGAAACGACAAAGGTGTAAGAAGATTCGTGTTTGGCTGGCTTATAGATAAGCTTTTGGGTCCCTCTCCTCCCTGTCTCCTCCGGTCCCTGATGTTTTGTCTTCTTTTTCTTTTTCTTTTTTCCCATAAGGCAGATCCAACTTGGTCCCTGTATTCTCACCTTTAATTAATGTGGTTTCTGTTATTTTATCGGTCCCTTTACTCGAGAACATTTCTTGATGTTATCCCCAATCCAATCTCCATCCAATTCAACATTTAATTATTGAGATGTGATCAGGCATGTGGTAGATTCATGTTCACCTTTTTTACACGTGGTTAGGAATTAACAGAAAACGTAAAAGTGGTTGGACGGAGAGATCACGTTCACTAATTTTCTAGATTAGAGGGACCAAGTAGGTTAAGAAAAGGAGTATAGGGCTCTTCATGAGTAAACTTGTTAGTATAGGGACCAAATAAATACGATCAATCCACGTCGTTGAACTCCTTTGGTGAGAGCCATGTTTAAAGGTGCTTGTTAATTGCTTGAAGCATTGATTAACAAAAACTAAAAACGCTAGAGGCCGCCACGGTTGATATTATAATGGAAATACAGGATTGAAATTTAAAATTCAGAGAAAATACATTGCTAATTACGAGAAAAAAAATTTATTTAAAAATTTATTTTATTTATTTTAAAATTTTAAATTAAAAAAATTGTTGAAAAATTATAAAATAAAAATAAAATGGTTGGTTATTATAATTTTAATAACAAAAATAATCAAACTTAGTGTAAACAGATTTTATTAAATAAGAGAATTTAATTGCATTGATTTTTCCATTTAAACATACTTGAAAAACGAGTTGAGTTCCGTCTAATGTTTCTGGTTCAATTGATTTTCATTTTTTTGAACGAGTTTGGGGTTTTTTTATACCAATAAGTGATTTGAAAATGCTTTTATGATATTAGTTATGTGTTTTTGGGTGAAAATAGGCTGAATTCAACCCAAAAAGTTTACTTTATAATTTTTTAACCACCACAATGATAGCTAAATTATGAGCTAGTCAATCATATGCAAGGCGTTGTTTACCTCATTAAGCAACACGTTGTTTGTTTCTTTTCTTTTCTTTTTTACAGAAAAAGAAAATTAAAAGGTAAATAATATGTGTTTATATCTTATAAATGGTTGAATCAAGTCCACGCACCTGGGTTTTTTTTAAGGTGCTGATACACTGGGCCACTTAAATCTATGTGCCTAGCTTGACCTATTTTTTTTAAAAAAAAAAACTTCAACCTTGTGTTTTTGATGATTTTTTTTTAATATTATATCAATTTTGAATTTTTTTTTATTTTTGTATCATGTAAAAAAATGTTATTAAACCCATTGATATTCACAACACAAGTCATAAGTTTAACGAGTTGACCAGAATTAATTAAATATATTACCGTCTCAATATTTATAAAAAAAATATAATTTTTTTTTAAGTTAATTTTTTTATTAGTTGTTCAGATCATTTTTTAAACATGTATGACTAATTTTCTTTTGTTGTTGAATGTTTGAATTATATTAAGTTAATTTTTATTTAATTTAATTTAAAACCCCCAATAAGAAATTAAGTGAGAAGTTTTCAATTTTTTCTAGCTAAATCAGATTTAATTACAACATCAAAGAATTTTCGAAAGCTAGAATATTTTTTTTATATTTAAAAACTTTTAGGCCACAGCATACGCCAAGTAAACTAGTGAGTAGTAAATAATTAAAAAAACTGTGAAGGAACAGAAAAGCATGGACTGGTAGATTTGCCTAACTATAAACCCTTCCAAATATTCAAACACCAAAACCCTGACAGCAGACCTCAGATTTTAGCATCTGGGCTCTCAAGGTTTGCAATAATTACCAGGTAAAGCAAGAAATCACAATCTTTCCACTCCCATAGACTTACTTAAGCCTTTACTTTCTACCATTCAGTTGATCATAAAAGCTCACATGGCACCAATTTAGCTACTTGCTTAAAAAACGAGAGTGATTTCTGATTGTGAACAATATTGTAATATAAAAAAATTGATGTTTACATTTTAGGTTTGTTTCTTCTAGCATTCACAACAGTAGATTAGCTTTAATTTTCGTTATGTGATATTCTGGGATCAATCAAATGCTGTTATTGAATTAATGTTGCAGATGGAGGTTTAATGTTGATGTTTTGTGTGTTTAGAGAGCTTGAAGAGTGCTGATGGGACATGCTGATGGTCTATCAGAACCCGGGTCATCAAGCAATCACCTAATTGCCTATCCTGAATCGGTGTTGGATGTTGAGGACGAAGAAGAACAGATACTGTATGTAGCTTCCTTTGAAGAACTTGCGGGAAATCATGTTAAATATGACACCATTATATGGGTTTCTATATCTTTGTTGCTGGTTTTAGCTTGGGGGATTGGCATTATTCTGTTGCTATGTTTGCCCATAAGACGATGCCTGCTTCAAAAGGATATTTCCTCGCGCAAACTATATGTTACAGCTAATGAAATAGTTTACAAGGTAATCATGTGTGTGTAGTGAATACTTTTCTCTCGCCAATTACAAGAGAGAACTGGCAGCGTAGATCCAATTCTTATATTGTCATTATTATTTTTCTTGTTTGAAGTTTTCAAGGCCTTCGATTCTCTTTTGGCGTGTTACAACAATTGAGAAGCGCACTCCACTTTCCTCGGTGATTGATATCATCATTGAGCAAGGTATTGATGCAATACCAGTTGATTCTAGTTGTGATTCATTTGCGTTGCTACTTTTTTGTTCACTGTTCCATTTGCTAGATTTATGTGTTACATGTACGATAGTCTAGGTTAGATGTATGTATGTCTTTTCTCTAAACATCTGTTTCCCAAGCATATGGCCTAAAGAGAAGAAATGGCTATGCAGTTTTTTTCCAGCCAGGCTACGTGATTGGTTTTACTGCTGTTCAGACAGCTACTGTAGTATTGGTTACTGTCAAGCTTTCTTGTAAAAAATTTTGGCTTGCTACAAGGGAACCTTTGAGGAAAAGTGGGGGAACAATAGGCTGCTAGCTAATCGCTGTAAATTTGCATATTTTTTTCTTTTTGGATGATGTCATGCATTTTATATGCTTCTTCTCAAGTGAAAGATGAATGTTTTAATCAATACTCTGTGTGCAAAACAAGCCCTCTTGAATGAATGCTTCAAAACGACTGGTGATATTAACATGTTCTGATTTTCATAGGTTGCTTGCAGTCTGTTTATGGACTCCATACAGTTAGAGTTGAAAGCATTGCTCATGGAAAAGCTGCACCTGTCGATGAATTACAGGTTCAAGGTGTTGCTGATCCTGGAGTTTTGAGGAAGGTTTTACAAACTTGATTGTTTACTTTATTTTCTTATTTCAATGTGAATGTTGTTGTTTTTTAAACAAGATGAGCTGGATAATAGTTGGTTGTAAACAATGCATTTCTTGCAGGTGATAATAACTGAAGCTTCAAAGAATGCACAGGATTTTGGGAAAGGTTGCAAACCTACTCTTACTGGTGAAGAGGAGAGGCTGTCTAGAGGGGGATCATTGAGTGAGGGACCAGTTATCTTTAAATCACCATCCAAAAGCTGGAAGGTAATTTAAACTGCAAGCTTTTTCTATGTATTCTCTGAATTTGTTTCCAACTCTTTATTTATGAATGCTTACACTTCCTCTTACTCACTTCAAGTTGAGATGTGTATCCTTTGAAATATTCGTACTCTAATAACTTCAATCTCACTTTAGTAACAAGTTGAGGCTTTTATGTCTTGTTCAACTTGAATTATTCAATTTGTAACAGCCTGAATCGTTATGGATTAAGTTTTTATATTGGCGAATGAACCCTGGTTGCTATGGTTCTTACACGCTTTAAGGTGTGAGTCAATTTGGTGCTGTGCCAGTTCTGTACTCCATTCAAACTGTGTACCTTAAACTGGTTCTGCTTGCAAGACATTGAGGTGTTGTGACTTCTACTTCCCTTACAAAAGTGGAGTCCAATTTATTAGGATATATAGTCTGAACTCTCAGAAGAATGGATGGTTGTTCACGATGCGTTACTACATTCATCAAATTGATTTGCTTAAGACTAAGAGATGCCGCCTATCCTTTTCAGATTACAGGCTCACCACGCTACACTTCTCTGGAGCATAGAGGTTTAATACAAGGGGAAGTGCTGCTAAATAAACTCGAAGAAGTCAGTAAATCAGTAAAGGTATGGACCCTGTACTATCTTTATGTGGTCTTGTCCAATGCAGATAACAAGATAGTTTCATGTATTTTTTAATCTTAAAATGTTTTCAACCTTGAATAAAGTGGCAAGCATTCCCTGAAACACTTCACTTTCTTGGAACTTTCAGTCCAAATGATTTTATGAGTTGTCCATTTTTACAAGCAATACATGCTTTCAAATAACCTAGCACACGCATATCTTAAGGCGACAATGGTTGCTTCTGCTTGTGTTCATTTATTTCTGTAAAAGTGTCCCTGATTTGCCTATTTTTATTTCTATCATGCCAGAAAATTGAGTCGCTTATTAAGAAGTCCCAGGCTTCCCCAGAAAGCCGTTGAAGTGGAGCAAGGCCCTTTTGGATTGGATCATCAAATCAGACGCTTCCATTAGAGAAACTTCATAACTAACCCCCACAACCCCCCGCCCTTGCAGAAAGAAATGGTCGTTGCTTGGAGAGCAACAGCCGGGTCCGGATCTGATCTATCTACTCGGCAATTCATCCGGTGACTTCACGGGGTCGCCAAAGAAGCCCCGCCAACCATCGTTGGACTCTTTGTATGAATAATTCAGTTGGGTTATTGTTTTCAATGCTCTTCGAACTTCAGCCAGTTATTGGTTTTTGCTTCCATTTCGGGAAGCTTTCATTTGAACACAATTATTGTTTGAACAATTGCATTGTTCACTGTTTACAATGATTCTAATTTGTTGCGTGAAAACTACCAGCACTCGTTTCAGCTTTTATGTTTGGAACTCCTTTTTTTAGAATTTCAAACAAATAAAATAAATTGAATTTTATCTTTTAAAATTAAAATTTTAACTTGCTTATTAATTAAATTTAAATTAAACAATTTATCCACATTCATGATTAGTCTACATTTTGGCCATTCATATTGATTTAAGTTCTTGATGCAAGGCCAAAGCTCCCCTATTTTTTATTCTGGTTATGATCCAAATACCAAAGCTAACAAGACTAGCTTTCTTCAGCATGTTTCCTATTTTGTTAAAAGTATATTTCAGTTATTAGATCTGAAGAGATGAATTTGATGGTGGAGCCGAATCCAGACTGACGATTTTCCAACGGAGGAACGGGTTTCAGCATTCAACAGTCAGTATTAGTAGAACCCTTTTAGCTGATTAGGGAAAAACAAGGTGCTCAGAATCATGAATATGTTCTCATAGAGTTTTCCTGACAGGAAAAATCTCTGAAGTCTGACATGTGAATTCATTCATGGCTCATCATAGCAACAGAAAAGTGGGATTAACATTAATTTCTTACAAATATTTTAAAAATCTCTTCCAAATTGGAGATCAGAAATTGGTAAAAAGGTTTCGGTCACGGTTAAATCAGAAACACGGACCAAAGTTTATCTCATCATATCTCCCAGTGAATCGCATTGAGATTACTGAACAAAAAAAACAGAGAGAGAGAGCGAGGAAAACATGAAATTAAAAAAAAAGGATGGACAAAATGGAATCATCAGAGACTTAAATACAAGTAATCACGAAATCAATCGATCATTTTGTTGCAGTTTTTCTTCATCCCATGATCATCATTTTGCCCCTCTTGGGTTTAAAAACCACAACAGATTCAACAATACAAAAACCCATAGTTTTCTACATGAAAAAACAGAAACATCACAGCAAAAGAGAGACACGACAGAAAAAACACCGAGAAATAGAGAGGGATTGTGAAGCTTGGCTGGGGAAAGGAAGAGACGGGCTCTCCCTGAAGCGAGTGTGGATTATATAGGAGGAGGCAAGAAGTTGAGGAAACCCTAATTCAGTATTTCAGTGTGCTGCAGTTTTGCGACTCGTTGGCGTTTACTTGAACCGTTGGATTGTCCTGTAAAATATTCATATCGACGGTCTTGCTCTTCTCTCCTTTATTTTCCTTTATTTTATTTTTCCTCTCCTGCAAAGTTTACTCCTTTAACTCAATTTCTCTACCTGGCGGCAAATAAATAATACCAGAGGAATTCTACGAATAGTAAGTGTTTTTTTTTTTAAACAACTAATATAACAACATAATTTTTTTAAAGAAATGCTAGGAATTGCAACAATTTTGTTTTTAGGAATAGTAACAATTTGGGAATTTTTCCAATGTTTCGTGAGTATTCATCGCTTTTTCTTGTTAATTAAAATCAATATGCATGTATAGTGATTTTCACTTTTATTTTTATATGGTATTTTTTATTTTAACAAATTGTATAAAACTTGATCAATTTTAATATAATTAAATAAAAATTAAAATGGGTGAGATGAGTACTGTTGAGCTAACATTGTATACCTTCGCATATTTTACCGTGGATCTATTATTTATAATTTTTAGTTTTTTTTAATTTGATCCTTAAATTATTTTTTTTAGCAATTGCATTTTTTTTTATCAAATTCAATAGCAATTGAATCAAATTTGTTAACTAAAGATAAAATTGTAAGACAAGGGACCGTAGTAGAAAATATGTCACAAATGGGTGATGGTTTCAAGGTACACATAAAAAGTTTATTTTTGTCCTCGTACTTTGAAAATTATACTTACTCGGCACCTCAATATTTTTTCAATTAAATTTTAATATCAAAGTTTATTTTTGTTTCTTTTTAGTCTCTGATTTGAGAGATGGGAGATGAGAGGTAGGAGCCATCGGATTTCGACAAAGAAGAAAGTAAAATGTCGTTAACATCGATCTAGGTCACTAAAATTGTTAATATTCATGTCAAAATGCAACATTTGTTGATGGGAATTCATAATGGGTGTTTATGTATCTTCAAAGTTTGTGAAAAAAACAACTATGAACTCAAATTTTTATATACATGTATTTTAGGTTGATTTCAGTTTTTAGACGGTTTTTTTAGGTCATGGATAGGTTTATCACGGTTCTTATAGTGTTTTTCTATGTGTTTTGGTCAAAATAGGTTGAAAATGAGTTTTTGGGTTAGAAAACTTTAAGCCTTGATTTTTCGGTTACCATAATGGTCTGAATATAAAAAAAAATCACACAACGTGTCGTTTGTTTTTTTAAAAAAATTTGGAGTGGATGAAAAAAAGACCTATATGAGATGACCTGACTTGCCAAACCCAGCTATACCAGGCCTTTTGCTTCTTTTTTTTTCTATGTTTTTTTTTCATATTAATATGCTTTTTTTATTTATATTTTAATTAATAGTATTTTTTTTATTTTGTTTGTAGTGCCTCTTTTATATTTTAATTAGTAGTATTTTTTTTATTTTGTTTGTAGTGCCTCTTTTAATGATGATATTTTTGTTATTTTGTATGTATTTATTTTTTTTTTAAAGATCTTTTTTACTCATCTATAATTTTTTCTTTGCAAGTAAACTTTATTTTTTTCAAAAAACAATTATTGCCATATATTATTTATAATATGTTTAGCTTTGCATTATATATATA
>Ga0307510_10007139_pt1 | contig 13298 bp, 8 predicted proteins | sample 12_EM_MG_FD_207224 | JGI IMG/M metagenome (GOLD analysis project Ga0307510, IMG submission 207224) | Populus trichocarpa ectomycorrhiza microbial communities from riparian zone in the Pacific Northwest, United States - 12_EM | ecosystem: Host-associated > Plants > Roots > Unclassified | place... | reverse complement strand
CGATGTCGCGTCCAGAGTAACGGTTAACGTTCTGAGCGTCCTGAGCGTCTGATGCACGGGACGCTCAGGACGCATATAATACTTTTTGCTGATGTTGGTGTGTGTGCGGTCATACTCTTATTTCATCCTAGAGTAGACACGATGAAAACGACCTGTTACCTTAGGTTCATAGTTTCATGTGCTGTACCGCTATGTCTGTAACTTTATGCGACGTCGATCAACCTCGCCCAGAACACTTGCATAAGCTCGCCAAAGGTTCCCTCCCATATACCCTGCGAACAGCATCCGGTCGGACAGACGGCCGCGACGTATATGGTGTTATGAGATAGGTTCCAATAATAGTGTCCTTTGGTGTTGGGACGCAACTGCGACGCCGTCTGGTGTTGTCGCGCCGTCTCAACGCCGGGGCCAGATAGGGGTGTTAGCTCCACAGGGTGAAGGTAGGGTAACCCCAGGGTACACAAAGAATAGGTGGAAAAGCTACGCTTTTCTCATATGCCTAACTGGAGCTCCCTCCTTGAAAGCTTCGTCCTCAAATCTTCGTAGCTAGGTACAACAATAAACAATATACCTTAAATTCCTTTTTGAACTCAGGGTCGTAGGGTAAAAAACCTCATGCGTTTGCTTGTCCACACGAGGAAAACCTTTCCACGTTATTCAACGTCTGCACTTCCTGGCATTTCATCATTTTCCCTATGAAATTCGTCCACCAGTTCTTGCGCATTATCCAAGCTGTCCAGCGGTTCCCAAGGGTTCTCATCCTCTGAGCAACCTTTCCATTTAACAAAATACCTAAGTTCGCGCATCCGCTTATTGCGTCCGCGAACCTTTCTGGTATAAGCGATTATCTCACTTCTAATGATTTTTTCCACCTCCCATTCCAAATTCCCGTCGATGTCTTCAGGCTCGCGAGCTGGTTGTTCCCTTTCGTCTCCAACTGAAGTTCGATAGGGTTCTAATAGTGAAACATGGAAGACAGGGTGTATCTTCCACCGCCGAGAGATTTCCAGTTTGAAAGCACGGTTGCCTCGTTTTTCGAGTATCTTACACGGGCCATAAAGCTTCGGGCTTAGCTTCTTGGATGGTCGCTTGGTACGAATGTTTTTTGCCTTCAGCATGACTTGATCTCCGACCTTGAGGTCTGGTTGTTCAATTGCTTTGCGATTGTAATAATTTTTCATGGCTTCCCTTCTCTGATCCAATGCTTTATGTGCTTTCTCGTGAACTGCTTTCATCCAATGGCTATTTAAGCCTGCTCTGGGGTTCTGAGCTTCGCGCTCCTTCATCCATTCCGTTTGTGGATGGAACCCTTAAGTCGCATAGAAGGGGGTAAGTCCCTGCGCATTTGTCGCGGAGTTATTGTAAGCAAATTCGGCTAGTGCCAACCGCTCAAACCAATCGTCCTGGTCGTAGTTGACAAAGTACCGCAGGTAACCTTGCTGCACTTGGTTGGTTCTTTCGGTTTGTCCGTCCGTTTGAGGGTGGTATGCTATTGACATTCTTCGTTTTATCCCTAATCCTTTGCAGAGGGATTCCCAAAATTGGCCAGAGAATTTGGCGTCCATATCCGATATGCTTTCCGTAGGGAGACCGTGAAGCTTCCAAACTTCTCCGAGGAAGACAGTTGCAATGTCTTTTTCTGTTGCTTCCGTAGGTAGGCCAATAAAGTGTGCCATTTTCGTGAACCGGTCCACTACTACCATGACTTGGGTATATCCCTGGGATTCAGGTAGTCGAGTGATAAAGTCGGTTGAGATTGAGGTCCACGCAGCGTAGGGTGTTTCTAAGGGTTGGCGCAATCCCCATCGAGCGTGTCTTGGGGACATGTTGTGTTGACACTCATCACACGATCGGACGTAGTCTTTCATCAATTGTGTCAACTTGTCCCAATACAAATCCCTTGTTACTATCGCGATCGTTTTTTCCATTCCACAATGTCCAGTCACCTGAGAGTCATAGCATCCCTTCACGATCCCTGTTTTGAGCTCGTCATTGTTGGGTATGTAAAGGCGGTATTTGAAATAAAGTACTCCATCCTTTAACTGCTGGTTCTTCAGGAGTTCCTGTCCCAGACTTATCCTTTGGTTAAGTTCGACCTTTCTCTCACACCAATCCTGATCTTCACTTCCTGCCCGTACTACTTGTGCTATTAGTGTTGGTTCATAATTTGTAAGCACGATTTTGCAAATCGTCATACTAGAAACCTTCACCTCTTCGCGTAGTAGCCTGGGGTGGTTGTTGATGTCCTCTTGACCACAGAATTCATTATCGACGTGGTTTGCTTGGAGTATGCATACCACTTGTGGTGTGTCCATTGCCTGAACTAATCTCTGGGGTGACAAGTCGGTACTTCCGAATCCCCTTTGGCCTCTCATAGTGTCCTCTAGTTCGTCTACCTCCATAGCATTCGACATGTCAATCTTCTCGATTATCATTTGAGCTATTCTTTCGTCTTTCATGATGTGACAGTCATCGTTACTATGGTTAATCATAATCACCTTCACCTCACCAGTGTAATCAGCATCAATTACTCCCCCACCAATGTCTATTCCCTTTTTGCTTGCTAGCCCGCTTCTTGGTGCTAGTCTTGCGTATGTATTCGGCGGTAGTCCGACTGCCATTCCCGTCTCAACCAGCACATGTCCCCGTGCGGGTATGCGGATTGCCATGATTGCGTATATGTCGTGCCCGGCGGCCATTCGTGAACATTTGGTTGGCATTTTTGCTTTCGGGTGTAATCGTCTGATTCTCAATTTTCCAACTCCAAGTCGTTTTTTCTTATACCCGGATTTCTCCTGCCATTTCGATGGCTGGATTAAGGTAACCTGAAAGTGTTCCGGATTCAGAATTGACAGTGGGGTATGCTCAGCTCCCTCCTCTGGACGATACTCCGGTCGTCTGCTGAGGGCATCGGGTTTTCCAGCACGGGTTCCAGGACGGTACACAATCTTAAAATTGAAATATGCCAATTCTTGTGCCCATCGCACCTGTCTCAGATTCCATTTCTTAGTCGTTAGGAAATGTTGCAGATTCTGGTGGTCAGTGTAGACTGTTATAGGTTTGTCTGCTCCGGCCAGGTAACACTTCCATTCAGTGACGGCTTCCAGAATCGCTAGCAATTCCTTCTCATGTATCACGTAGTTCCACTCGGCGGAACTTAACTTTCGAGAGTGGAATGCCACAGGGTATAGTCTGCGATCAAAGAATTGTGACAGAACGCAACCTAACGCAAAGTCGCTAGCGTCTGTTTCGACGACAGTTTCTCTTTCTAGATAGAAATGTGCCAGGATGGGTGCGGTGGTGAACCTACGTTTGAGTTCTTCAAACGCCTCTTCTTGCTCCTTCTGCCAACTGAAATCCCTTGGATTTCCTTTTAAGGTTTCCGTTATTGGCTTGCAGATCTTCGAAAAGTCCTTAATAAATCTTCTGTCAATATTTGCGAAGCCAATAAAAATCTGTACTTCCTTTACAGACCGTGGTGATCTCCATTTCTTAATGGATTCTACCTTCCTCTCACTCATTGTGACCCCGTCTACTGCAACGATGTAACCCAGGAATTCCACTGACGGAACGTGGAACACTGATTTTTTCAGGGATATGGCCAACCGGTGTTCTTCCCGCCTGGCGAGTACCTTTTTGACCAGTTCGAAGTGTTCCTCGTAATTTTCTGAATAAATAAGAATGTCGTCTAAGTAGAGGACTACCCCATGGTTCAAGAATTCTCTTAGGATCTTGTTCATCATTGCCTGAAATGTTGCAGGGGCATTAACCAACCCGAATGGCATGACCATGTACTCGTAATGTCTATACCATGTTCTGAACGCCGTTTTCCATTCGTCTCCAGCCCATACGCGCATGAGATGATAGCCGTCTTTTAAGTCGCTCTTGCTGAAAACTTTGGCTCCGGCTACCCTGTCTCTGAGCTCGCTCATGAGGGGTACGGGATATTTATTCAGGATCATCAGTTTGTTCAACTGGCGGTAATGGACACATAGTCGAAGTCGACCATCTGGCATCGGGACGAACAGGATCGGGGCTCCGGCTGGAGATTGGCTGAGTACAATCTTTCCTTGATTAAGCATTTCAGCAAGATATTCGGCCAGAACATCTAACTGGTATTGGGACATTCGGTAAACGGGTCCCCATGGCCCTTCGGCCCCTTCTTTCAACTCGATTGCGTGGTCAAAGGTCCTACGAGGAGGTATTTCTTCCGCCATTTCTGGTAGAAATAACTTTTTGTACCGTATGTATTCTCTCGGTAATGTGTCTAGGGTAATCTCCTTTTCTCCTTTTTCGTACCCTATTCTTCCTATATATTGGGCTTGAGGGTCATATGCGACCGTCTCATCGTATTCGTATAGGTCTGCCACGGCCTCGTCTTCGACTTGGGCATGGCAGTCATCGTGTTTGAATTCCGATTTCTCCGGGTTTTCTAAGTTGGATAGAGGGTGTTCCTTATACCACCATCCAAACGGTATGACCAAGTCATAGTGTCCTGCAGCTGCAATTTCTGCAGACCCAGTGGACCTATGTCCATTTCCAATTTCCAAAGTGATCGGGTGAGAGTACCTTTTTCCTCCCGAGGATGCCACGACGCCATCAAAAGCTACGATATCAATCGCTTTCTGGCGTACTTCGTAAGGTATTTTAAACTGGTTAACCAGTTTTTCGTTTAGTAGGAAGATGTTTGAACCTGAGTCTAATAACACGCAAATCCGAATTCTGTTTCCTCCCGTTTCGAGGTAAGCCCAACCTTGTGGGCATTCGTAGTGTTTAAGTATCGGAGGTCTTGGACGTCCTTTACCATGAGGTAATTCTGTCTTGCGTTTGGAATTCATTTTTGTCTCGTTAACTGTGGCTGTTTATTACCGCGCCAGCACGGTTTCGACCAGATGGGTCTCCTCAGATAAACTAAATCTCTTTTCTTGCTATACTGGGCAGCCGACTACTAGCGGTCTTTACCTCCTGCCGAGGAGTTCCCAAATACCCAGGCATGGTCCGGTGCGCCTTGGTCAGTGATTTGCGACTAGGTTCTTGCGCAAAACCGTATCATCGACTTATTGTTTCCTGCCTAGGCCGGCTTATATTCGGGTTCCATGACACCTTCGCCTCCTCCTGTATCTACCCGAGAAACCTGTTGGGCCGTGCGACGCGTAGAGCCTCGCCGAGTAGGGTGCAGGCCGACTCCTAGCCACAGCTCAGGTAGACTACCAAGTCCATGATCCGAAGATATCTTTCTGTGCGCCGCCAAGCCCCGGTTTCTAACGTACCTTTACCAGGCTTTGTAAAGTTAAGTCTGAAATTATCGAGCTTTTCAACCCCCAGCCCCCTAGTTCCAGTTCCGCAGCTAAACCTTTGCTCCGATACACTTGACATTTTTTCGGTTGCCACAATATCTCTGCCGGCGATAACCTAGGTTATGTCTCAGTTTGATATTACCTGCAGCTTTCAGATCCTAGTGTTTTTCGATTCTTGAGCAGGTGTTCGAACTACCCACGTGCCGTTGCCTGTGGTGCCATTGGGACATCCTAGGCCTCGTCCATATCCGTATCACACGCCCTGGGCCGCTCAAGCCTATTCACTTGGTGTGAATTTGTTCCCTGACTTTGATCAGCCATGGCCGGGACCTGTGGTCTTCGCGGTTGGAACTTGGGACGAAATTCCCCCGAGTTGCGTGGGTCGACCTTTCGTGGGCCATTAGTTGATACCTGAATGGGTTTGCAACACTTCTTCCACCTATGACCTGGAATCCAGCAATGGGTGCAACCATCGTTCTTCTGCCGCTTGTCGATTTCGTCTTCGTGGATACCCGAGTGAGCGCCTTTAAAGTTCGATTGTTCCACTTTTTGTCCCTCAGGTGCCGCCTTTTGCATTTTTTCTCCTGCCTTTTTTGCTTTATAGCGGGCTTTCTCCGATGGAGAGTACTTTTTCGAGAAGGTTTTTCTCCCGAATCCTTTGCGCGCATGCGTTTTCCCGACGAATCCGGCTTCATGGACGGTTCATGCCGGAGGCCCCGTTGCTCTTTAAAATCTTCCTCTGCTTTTGTGACTGTTGGGATGGCCGCAAGCCATTCTGGGTCACTACCGTATTCCTGGTTCGAGAGGCGGCGGAGTGCCTCCAATGGCAACCTTTTCTTGAACATATCTCGCCACGCGATACCAGTAACCTGCGCCTGAATGTTAAGGTTTTCCAGTTCCCGGAGATACTTCTCTATGTCCCCTTAGTACTTAATCAGTTCCATTCTTGTCAGCGCCCTTTCCTCCTCATGGCAAACAGTGAATGGCAGAATGACTTGGGCTTTCAATATGTGCCAATATTCATAGCCTTCTTGTTTTTGGAAACCTAATTCGCCAGTCATTTGTTTCCTATACGCCAGCGGAAATGGGGCTACTTCCTTTCCTTCTATTCTCCCTATGGCGTATAAAATCTTATCCTCCTCTTTCATCCAGTATGTAGGATTTCGTGCAAACTACTCTTCACATGCGAGGAGCCAAACCTTTACATCTTTGTAATCCAGATGCTTATCAACGAAGGGGCGGTCTGCTGGTTTGCGTTTAGATCCCCGGAGTGCCATACTCAGGACCTTTACCAGTTTGTCCAGTCGTGGGTCGTTATCTTCTGGAGTTGCAGGTCTCCTGGGCCCTTTTTCTTTACGGATCTTGCGGCGGTCCTTGCCATCCGAATCGTGATCGCTTGGATCGGGGTCTGCTCCGTTTCCTCCTGGTGGTGGGGGCATCCTCCCCCCGTTTCCTCTGCTTGGTGGTGTTGGGTCTGATCGTTTCTGAACCCAAACTTCCTCTTCTTCTTCTTCTGCTACACTTGGCTGAAGGGCTCCGCTCATTCTGTAGGAAGGTCCTTCGCCATCGTCGGTAACAAGCAATGTTGGTGCTGCCGAATGTCTTTGCGCCAACTCTCGAATCTCCTCTCTTGACCGTTTCATTGGGTCTAGCACTGTGGCGAGTTCATTACGGTGGGCTTGTTGTTGCTCGAGGTATTTCGCATCTGCTTTTTCCAACAGGCTTTCCCGAGCTAGGACTCAGTCTCTAGGTTTCTCGTCCTGTGCTTGTAACCGCGTGCTAACCTCAGCTTCGCGGTGTTTCTGCGCCGTATGGGCCTGTAATTCAAGGCCTACTAGTGCAATCACCTCGGCCTGCATGTTGGTTGATTGCGTTGCGACTTGGTCTAACGCACTTTTTCAGGGTATCTAATTGTTCTCCAACGATCTATTCCCCCTTTTCTAACCTTCGAGCCTGTGCTTCGAGATAGGCCGCATGGGTTTGGTTGGCCTCTGAAAGCTCAAAGAAAGCTAGATGCTAGGCATCTCGAGTGGCAGCCAACGTTCGATCGAATTGCCCCATGACCGTCCCTATCCGAGCGGTTAGTCACCTAAGTTCAAGATTTGAACTGAGCTGTCGGGATGGTCCCCCGCTTCCTCCACTGCATTCTTTCTGAACTCTCTTCGAATCCTGGCGGCTAGGTCCCAGGCCCACAAACGGTGAGCCGGGCCGGTTGATTCCTCCCGGGAAATAGACCGCTGTATCCCCTTCTGAGGCCAGTGATCCCAAGGTGGATACTCGTCCTACTTCTTCTTCCGTATCCATGGGATCCGCTGTGATACGTAGTTGAGCCATCGTATCTGGCGGGTAGAACCTTCTTCACTGGGTCTTGCTGAAGTGTTCTATCTTCGTCTGCCTAACCAAGCGGCAGGTATTGCTTCTTCTTTTCGAGAAGAGGGGTATTCTGTGAACCAGATTTCTGAACAGGCTAGTTCCGATTCCGCGGGTCCCCAATCTATTGCGGGTATCTCAAAATGCGCGTAAATGCGCCAAAATTGTTCTTCGTTTGGAACCAAAAGGGTCTCGTAAACCAGGACGGTCCTTGTGTCCTGCGTTCAAGGACGGTAACTATTGGTAGGTTTGAGGATATCTGACAACGTCTTTGTTGTTCAGATAGTGGATATTTCTTATAAAAGAATAATGCGCTTATAGCAGGTGCGTTTAAGACTTCTTCAAAATGTGAAGCTATGTCTTGAGGTAGGTAAGGTTTGAAAATACCGCTTGTATCTAGTGTGTGCATTTATTGAGCCTTGGTAACAAGGAGAATATCAATATACTGTTAGGTGGTACTAGATCTCTAAGAACAAGCGTGATGGGTAAGACCAGGGTACTTTATCGTAGACAGAGATGTGTCTAGGAAGGCTCAAGATAAACGTGCGTAAAAATAGTGATAAAGATTTTTCTTGTAATAACTTATTATATTGATAAGGTCTCTTCTCCGTAGCGTGATGATTTCAGTAAAGCTCGAGAGGCACTTCAATATTTATATCCCGGGTCGATAGAGTGCGCGGCCTACAAGGAACTATCATACTAACTAAGTACCTGCTAACTATTCCCAACATTTCTTCTAGTGCCAACACCTTTTGACCCTGAATAATATCGCCCTAGCATTGACTTCCGGACTGGCGAGCTCTTGATTTCTCTGGTGTGGCACCACGTTCTAGTCAGAGTTCACAATCCTTCTTCCGTCAGGAGGAACTGAAACTTGTCTGCATGCTAGAAAGTGTCCTCATCATCGGACGAACGAAGTGGCCAACTTCGTAATCCGACCTATCGCAGTAGCAGATATCACTCTTGCTTCCTGCGCTTAGGCTTCGGTCAGACTGTCATTCGGGATCGTGCCAGTGGCACAATTCTCTCATAGTCTTTCCCTACCAAATGATCTTATATGGTACTCTACCATTGGTGTGGGTACGGTCATACTCTTAGTTCATTCTAGAGTAGACACGAAGAAAACGTCCCGTTACCTTCGTGACATAGTTTCCTGTGCCGTTCCGCTATGTCTGTAACCTTATGCGAGGTCGACCGACTTCGCCCGGAACACTGGCACAAGCTCGGCAAAGGTCCCCTCTCATATACCCTGCAAACAGCATCCGGTCTGACGGACGGCCGCGACGTATACGGTGTCATGAGATAGGTTCCAATGAGAGTGTCCTTTGGTGTTGGGATCCAACTACGACGCCATCCGGTGTTGTCGCGCCGTCCCAACGCCTGGGCCAGAGGGGGGTGTTAGCTTCACTGGGTGAAGGTAGGGTAACCCCAGGGTACACAAAAATAGGTGGCAAAGCTACGCTTTTCTCATCTGCCTAACAGGTAAGTTCAGTTCAGTTATAATATCTAATAGACTTTCAGGAAACTCCAAATGTGCTAACAAGTGAAGACTTGATTATTGACAACCTTCCATGTGGTATTAATTGATGTTCAAATATGCTTGGTATCCTGCTCATAAGACATCTGCTCGTAATGGGTTTTGCTTGCTTCTAAATGATCTAACAGTTAATCCATAGGAGAGAAGATCGCGTGTATTTGTCTGTAGTGTTGAGGCCTTTGAAGGCAAATCTGCAACTTATGAATTGGCTGGAGAAGGTCTATTATATCACAAAGCATATCCCAATCGGCAGGACAAAGGGCATCATGCTTTAGCGCTTGAGGAATGTTATCCTTTTCATTTTTCTCATTATGTCGAATGGCTGACGAAACAAAGTCTTTAATAGTTTTATAAACTGTAACAGGACGGGTTAGAGATAGATAGTCCACACTCCAGCAGGTTAAATTTTCTCATATTAGGGTAATGCCTTGGAGTTCTGTAAAAGTTGTCTAACCTTAACTTCAAATTTCTCAGCACCCTGTGGAGTTCGTGTAATACCAACTAGAATGTTATATAGCTTTCCAAAGGTCCCCTTGCGTCTCCAGGCCTTGAACTCTTGGCTTTCCTGATTTAACTCTTCATAGAAGATGATTTCAGAGTCAAAGGTCCCCTGATTCTCCGCCCGGAGGAATCCTCTCAATTCAGGGTGTACAATGTGCCCAAAGCATTGAAGACGCCCATCTATTGGATTAAATGAGAGATTCATTGTGGGTAGGTAGGAGCATATCTGTTGCCGTCCTGGTTCATTATTTGACGCATTATCTAAGGTAAAGTAGTTAATCTTCTGCTTCATCAGATACCTTAAAATAATATGCCAAAAATCTTTCGCTCCATTTTCCCCAGTATGTGGTCCACAGAATATCCTCATACCTAAAACTGTACTTCCCAAAGTCTTATCAGAGTTGAGCCAATTGGCAACAACACCAAAAAAGGCAGTATAACATGTATTCTAGAAGCCACAAGGAAATTAGTTAATCTAACATCAACTATAGAGTCGCATCTCGCTATCCTGGAAGGCCAAAATTCAAGGAATCTGTCTGGGACCGCGAATTATCCAGGACAGGGGGGGTCAGCCTTTGGTGCAAAAAAATTCAGAATTCAGGAAACTTCATCTGGGACAGCTGGGGATGCAGGACAGAGTGATACGGCAGAGTGAGGTGTAACCTTATTTTCATTCATGCTACCTACGACTAACTAAATAGTATGTGAGGCGTCCTGGGACACCCCCCTGTGCCTGGGCCCCCTGATATAAGAAATCCACCACCCCGCCTAATGCCTATCCATCAACCCCCTGCCCGCCAGTGCCTGCGGTACCGATACCAACCACGCACCAAAATCAATGCACGCAGGGCCTCGACGACGATCCCAAGTCGCGTCTCCCATGAAATCCCAAGACCCCGAAGGGAAACGATTACATGAAAAGGAAATTAATCCAGCAAACGCTGGAACACAAGAAACATACAAGGGCGGGAGACAACCCTTCTGAGCTCGGCGCTAAACATCACGGGACACAGCTACCCCACACAATCCAAAACAATAATCACTACCGCAACCTAAAAGCCACCTCGTGTACCATCCACGACACAAGAATCCCACCCGGGAAAGGAGAGCCCGATCGCGAAGACAAAGACACAATTGCAATGGCTGCATGCGCCCCCACCACACCAGGGATCAAACCAATCCCACCGTGCCGCCGCACACCACACCAAAATCAGCCCCAGGGCCGAACTAGAGGGCGTGCGATTCGAAGTCTCTGGCATGCCCCACCCTCTGGGGTAGCGAAGGGGTCGGGGGGGGTTGTGGTGGACTTCGCGGGGACCAGACCCTAAACGGGTTCGACCATCCTTATCCAGTTCGCGTCTGACAAGGTAGCGTCGAGTGCACAAAACCCACAAGGACGATGAGGGGGTCGACCACCAGGGCCTAAAGGTGTCCTCCCCTACTGCAAACTGTTATCCTAGCCGTCTGAAGAGCGCAAGAGAAAGGAAGTAAAGTCCAGAGTTAAAGACATGAAGCCATCGTGAGAATGGCAACAAGGGCGTTGATTCATCAGAAAAAATAATACCTGGCGTCCTGTGCGTCCGGTGCATCTGATACCTCGGAGGTCGGAATGCCAATCGCGAATCAGGACGTAACGTCGGATCGACGTCGCGTCCTGACTTTGTGTCACCTAGCGCCATCCGTCCTGACGCCATCCGGACACAGACCCCTACGTCCTGTGCGTCCTGATTGCCTCTGGTGCTCCTCTATTGCCTCCTCACTCCCGCTGATCTACAACTCTTCCGTTCCGACAGCGTCGGGTCCTCCCCTATTGAGTTCTGACTGCCTCGGATCTATGACTCTCCGGCCCTGATGCCAGTTCCTTCTCGGCGAACGTCAGGGCTTCGCTCATCTTCAGATCTCGCGTCCTAATGTTTTCGCACCCTGCCAACCTCGTCCGGATCCCACGATCAGCATCTGTCTGTTCCTGATGCCTGCTCACTTCTTCCCGATCTTACGCCCTATATGTGCCGCGTCCTGATCTGATTGTGACTCTACCTGACGCCGTGTTTTCATCCGCACGCATCGTGTACTTAGTCTAATGCCAACCTGATCCTACGCCTAGGCACTTCTCTTCTTTCAAACGCTGTCACAATGTGTTTTACTATCCTGATCGCCAAGATGCACCTGTTAAGCGTTGCTTCTATTAATTCTATTCTGAATTCCTTGAGTTGGCTAGACGCCCTCATCTTAATACGACTATGCTCCTCGCACACTTTCCTATATGTGAGAACGCATCCCAAAACCACTATACTACACATGCTCAGCATTCTAACTACCCGCATCTATGCTCGCACTTCCCCCTTGCTCAATATCGTACGGATCTGTAGTCTCATCCGTTGGTTCTAGATCATCAAGGCTGAGCCCGAGCTATCGCAATGTAGTCGAAGTCACAGTATTGTCCAAAGTTAGCCCCCCGGCCACCTCCTGTGAGCCGTTCAGAGTCTGTAGGTCCGAATCGAGGAAGTTGAGGAGCCGGGTTGCCGACACCTGGGTGAAAGCGAAAGATGTGACAGTTTCCTGTGAATCGTTTCGGTTATTTGTGGCTCCAGCCAGGGCTCCAATACGCAGGTTGCTGGGAGCTTGACTCTGAATCTGTGAAGTTGGACTTGTCTGAATGCGTGGAGTTGGGCGTGTGGGAATCCGAGGAGTTGCCTGTGGGGGGGCCGTCTAGACATCTGACTCTGCACCTCTGCCGCCACAGCTTCCCAATCGTCAGTAAACCCTTCACGGCGATCTTCCTGTATCCCAGGCTCCTTCTCTATTTTCGCTTTGATGGTCTCGCGAATGTTCTTGAGGATCATTGTCTGTACCCAGTCTGGGCACGTGGCCCACGTCTGGCGCTAGCGGGCAAAGAGGTCTTCCGAGCTCATCATGAGGTTAGCATCCTGGCCCGAACTAGAGAACACCAGGTTCAGAGTCAGCTTCACCAGCTACTGCGTCCTGCTTGAAGATGCATGTTTCAAGATAGACTCCGGTTTGTCATGCTCGCAGAGTATGGCAGAGTATGGCACAGGTTAAAGATACCATGGTGCTATTGATGCGACCAAGAAAATCAGGTTCGGCAATCCCACGCATTTTCCTGCCCTTGAAGTACTTTCCCCATAGTGCCTCGGGAATCTGGGGGGCGAGGAACCGATTGGATACTTGCTGGGTCAAGATGATACGTATTAGTTGTGGCCGGGCTATCACAATGCGCACACTTACCTCATACCCTCTCTGGGAAAACATGAATCTATCCCTCTCGAGGAGGTAGTTCACCGTACGCGCAATCGCCGTCAGGTCTCGGGGGAGATCCTAATATCTTCCAATGCGTTCCTTTACGTGGAACAGAAACTGGGATCTTACGGCAGTGTGTCTGGCGCGTATCTGTCACATTTAGTAAGCACCCACGACGAGTGCGTCAAGTTTGAGAATTAGCGTCCACTTAGTATTTTCATGCTTGCCACCGATGGTGCAACATTTCCTGCGTCGGCTATGTCCTCGAGAGCCTTCAGCCAAACACGGTGGACCTCGGACATCAATACAGAGGGTGCTGGGAGAGGATTCACAAA
>Ga0307510_10007138_pt1 | contig 13300 bp, 11 predicted proteins | sample 12_EM_MG_FD_207224 | JGI IMG/M metagenome (GOLD analysis project Ga0307510, IMG submission 207224) | Populus trichocarpa ectomycorrhiza microbial communities from riparian zone in the Pacific Northwest, United States - 12_EM | ecosystem: Host-associated > Plants > Roots > Unclassified | place... | reverse complement strand
TCTTGTATCTCTTACTGATGCTTCTCTGTTTGTTTTCCACTACACAGGTTTGTCAATTCCCCAATCCCGACGGATCTATCAATTCAAGTTCAAGACATCACCTTTACTGTTCACAAGGTAACTAGACAGCAAGAGAAATACATGGTCTAAAAGTTACACCTCACCTGCTCATGTGTAAAATCATCTCTCTCTCTCTCTCTAATATATATATATATCAATCATTAAACAAAATTATAACTAGGAGAGTCCATTAACTAAAGTCAGGGTGTAGGTTGATGGCAGTTAACTGGGTTTATAGGGGGTAAGAAAGGATAAGAGAAGGACGTGGCTCAACTTCATCAATGGTTAAAAACATCTCGATTTATTGTCTTATTTCTTCTGTTTAATATAGTAAATACAACTTCATGCTATGTTACACATAAAGAACAGAAAAATCAATTCACAAAAACATCTGAAGTTATGAACACAACAAAACTAAGACGACTTCATCTGCGCTCACCAGAGTCATAAACATATTTCCCTTTTGCTCTTCCAATTGATTTATGAGTACAAATGTCAACAATACAAACAAGTCAATTCTCAAGGTATGAGCGCATCCTAATTAAGGTAAAACCTCCCTTAGTACCTGGCAAGATTTCACCTATAGCTAAGACAAAGTAAAATAACACACCAATGGATCTAATGCACTGTCTGCAAGAAATGAACTTTCAATGTGAATGAGCTGATATCATTTGATAACCACACTATTTCTCCTGATCCAGTATCCCTTGGTATCAAAAAGTAGCTACATAGGCCGCTTGGAACTTCAGCCTTCAATTTCAAATTTTGGGTACGAACTCAAGCTTGAAAACTTCCCAGGTGGACCAGAAGCATTTGAAATCATTCTAAAGTTCTGTTATGGTCTTACACTAGACTTAAACCCTAGCAACATTGCTCCACTAAGATGTGCATCAGAATTCCTAGAAATGAGTGAAGAACTTGATGATGGAAATCTCATCTCAAAGACAGAAGCTTTCCTCACATTTGTAGTCCTCTCATCATGGAAAGACACCATAACTGTTCTCAAATCCTGCGAAACTTTATCTCCATGGGCAGAAAATCTCCAGATAGTTAGAAGATGTTGTGACTCAATAGCATGGAAGGCTTCTAGAGACAATTCAACAATAGGAGATACGGTTAATGACGAAGGATGTTGGTTTGATGATGTGGCTTCCCTTCGAATTGATCATTTCATGAGAATTATAACTGCAATAGGGGCAAGGGGAACAAAACCAGAGATCATAGGTAAATGTATAATGCAATATGCAGAAAGATGGCTGCCAGGCATGGATGTGGAATTAGAAGGTCCAAGGGGGTATGGATATGGAAAGAATGAACTGCAGTTCAGTATTTTGATTGGAAGGAAGGAAGATGAGGGTATTGAGCATAGCCAGGAGCAAAAATCTATTATTGAAAGCCTAGTAAGCATACTTCCTCCTCAACCAGGAGCTGTCCCATGTAAGTTTTTACTGAAGATGTTGAAAATGGCAATGGTTTACTCTGCATCCCAAGCTTTGATCTCAGAGCTTGAGAAAAGAGTGGGGATGATGTTGGAGAATGCCAATGTCAATGATCTTTTGATTCCTAATTATAAAAGGGAAGATCAGGGGAAATTTGTGAAGTGAGTATTCAACAATCTTAGTCTCCTTAAGATTGCTTGACCTTGCCTAAAAAAATGTGGCAAGTCTTTTCACCATATCTAATTATGATTCATGTATTCATACAGCTCACTTGAACAACGAACAATGCACGACATAGAAGTAATACAAAGAATCGTTGAATATTTTCTGATGCATGAACAAGAGCAGCAACAACTGCCACAGACAACAGGGAAATCAAGTGTTAGTAAGCTTTTGGACAGTTATCTAACTGAGGTTGCAAAGGACCCTAATCTCTCCATTACCAAGTTTCAAGTTTTGGCTGAAGCCCTGCCAGAAAAAGCTCGGACATGTGATGACGGTCTTTATGGAGCCATTGACACCTATCTCAAGGTTTGCCTTCAGTTGTCTTTCTGGTACTCATCCTTTTAGATAAGCATTATGACAAAGCCTAAAAACTCTATTATTATTTCCAGGCTCATCCTTTGCTCTCTGAGCATGACCGAAAAAGGCTATGCAGAATAATGAACTGTGGGAAGTTATCACTTGATGCGTGCTCGCATGCAGCACAAAATGATAGGTTGCCTCTACGAACAGTTATTCAGGTAAAACATACAACAATTCTCAACTATAAATAAAAAATACTCATAATTTCTAAATCAAAACAAATATGCCTGTCATGGTGCCCGTGCTGTAAATTTATGTCTTTTCTTTCAGTCATTAAATCAAAAGCCATAAGGGTGGCCAAGAGCCACAACATGACAAGTATAAAAGAGGATCAAGTGGTATGATTCTACAATGCTTAATAAAGGACATAGAAAACTGGTAGTTTAGCTGTTTAGAAGGCAAGGAAAGCTGCAATGTCATCTAGAGTATAAAATGGTAAAATCTGAGAGATGGCATCAGATCAAATTTGCCCATTTTGAGGAACCTTCCAAGTGCCAACAAAACACAATGCACTTCACATAATCACACATGCTCTAAAAGGTTTCCGACTAACAACAGTTTTATTCCCACAGAGCATAGGGGTCTGTTATCTGATTCTACTTTACTCTGCCTGAGATATCACTCAACACAAATTTTTCACCACCTTGAACTACATTCCACTCAAGCTTGCAACTCCTGCCCATATCAAACCACCCTTACCATCATCAGCACAAGGAAAAATATTCTAATTAAGTTATCTTCCAGTTGTTCTTTACTAACTTCATCTATTTAAATACACAGTCCTTCCAGTTCTGTCTCTCTGTAAACTAAAAGGGGCTCTGAATAAAAAAAAAGGATAGGGGGATTAATGCAGTCAATGACACCTAATTACATAAAATCTACAATAACCCTAATACACAATTCTGAGATACCAAGAAAAAGCTGCAGGAACGAACGTTTGGACACCAACGCTACATGATGTGTGTGTGTCCAAAACATTCCCATTTACAACCACTGACTTCCATTTCAGCCATAGGAACCTAGTGATCAAACTAAATGCAATGTGTGCCATCTCTGTTGTTGTTTTTGGAATGTTTTATTGTAAGACAATGCCAACTTTTATACAAATTGCAACCACATAACAATGAAATAAGTTTTATATGACTAATTGGCTTGCTTTATTGTTAATCCCCACTCTGCCACATGAGAGATTGATGATATTGTAAAAAGCACGGTAATAAGCAATATTTCAAAACATTAGGTTAAATCCAAAAACCACTCCTACCAAGAGCTGCTAAAGCATTCCCTGTCTTTGAATAGGTATTCTCAAAAACAAACCCCGGTGTAAATCACAGACCTTTACAGCATGGTGTGCAAATATGCGCCAAAAACAAAGTGAAAGACTATAGGACTTTTATAATTCATCAAAATTTACATTTCTCATCTAAGATGAAATGGACATGCAGGTGTTGTTCTGTGAGCAAATAAAAATAAGGGCAGCAATGCAAGGAAAAGAGGCAGTAGCAAGTGGTAACAGCTCAGAACAAGAAATAACTCAAACATCAACAAAAACTGAGATCACGACCCTAAGAGCAGAACTAGAGAACGTAAAGACACAAATGACAGAGCTGCAGAGGGACTATTTTGAACTGCAACATGAATACGGAAAGAAAAACAACAAGCATATGAATAGATCGGCCTGGAATTTTGGTTGGACAAAGATCAGAACATCAGCTCTTTTCCATAGAAAATCAGAGGGGAATTTAAGTGGACAAGTACATAAGATACCCAATTCACTTGGCCACAAAATGAATTTCAGAAGAAGACTATCCATGTCATGATTTTATATGAATTACATGTTTTCTTAAGGAAAGTTCACTTGTAAATAAAAAGGGCTTGGTGCATCTTTCTTGTTAAAGCATACAATAAACTATGTTGTAGTTTCATTCAATGTAAAAAAAGCTTGCCAGGAATACATTCCAGTACATCACATCAGCCTCATTCCTATCAATCCTATAGGGGTATCCACTATCCCACTCACTGAAGCCATTACCAAATCCATAATTCGAAGCCAACTTTGTTTCAATAACAATCAACTGCCAAAAAGAAAACTTTGTTTTGCACTAGCACTCTACAAGCACATGAATCCTAATCTTTCAAATGACAATTTGCAACTGTGATAGCTACCATCAATGTAAGAACACCATTATCCCCATGTTATATAATATCTCAGCAGTACCAATCAAATTAAATCCGATAATATCCAACACAAATAATCATAGTAAACCAGAATTTACCAAAATCAACCAACATTTCTCATTTCTCAATTAAAATAAAACCCGAAAATCTACACTACCTAGAATTAGCAGTAGAGCTCCTCATGCTGCTCCAAGGAAACTTGGCCTTCTCGGCCGCCACATCACCACGACCACGACCGCCGCGACCACCACGCCATCCGCTACCGCTACCGCCGCGACCACTCTCCTTCTTCTTCTCATGAAGCCAGTGACTCTTATTATCCTCAACAAAACTACTCTCCGGTGCCTTCTTACTCATTTTCGCCCTCTCTTCCTCAATAACTCTAATCGGAAATAAATGGGGCGAAATCGAGAGGGGAGTTTTAAGCGTGACGTATGCTTTTTTATAGTCAGGCTTGGCGATGAGGAATCCGCCGCGTTTCTTCTTTTTTCCTTCCATGTTAAGAGTGCTTACCTTTTCGACGTCGAAGCCGTAGAGCGATTCGAGGACACGCTTGATTTCGATTTTGGAGGCTGAAGGGATTGTTTTTAGTGCGATTTCGGAGATATTTGTGTATGTTGTAGGCATCAGGAGTTTTATGGGGAGGTTTGCGAAGTTTATTACTCTTCTTCCCAATCTGCCTGCCATCTGTTCGCTGAAATGAAGATGCTACTGACTCCACAGTGAGCTAGGAGGAGGGTTTATAATTATGGATGGGAGTGGGAGGAGAAGCGGTAGTGTCAAGTGTGTAGTCAGTGCAGTTGTGCTGGTGGATTTGGGCTCGAAAACCTTTATTCGGCTTGTGCTTGGGCCCTTACTTCCTAAACAGATGTCTGTCCTCATATGTGACGTCTTGATTTTTTGTTCCTCTCCTCGTCCTCTGTTTAGTTATATTGTTTTTATGGAAATTTACTCCCTCTCTTATAGTTTAATTATTTTTTAATAAAATTATCATTTATATTTTATAATTTATAATTTGATAACACTGTATATACAAGAAAAAAAATCAAATTATTTACAAGATTGGACTAAAAAACTCTTATTATGTTAAAATTACAAAAGCAAGAGATATTAAAAATAAAAATAAAACCTAAAAAATAAACCCTAAAAATCCACCAATGAAAGAACATTAGCCTGCCTCTCTTTTCTATTCCACCGATAACACTGAGACTTTTTTCAGCCCTATTCATGAAAATCAAAAACACCAACAACAACAACGTTGTTCTTAATCATTCATCACCCACATCATAATCTCCTTCTCCATTCAAGCAAACACAACCCCTCTTCCACCCAAAACCAATCTTTTTTCTCGATCCTCCATAGCCATCATTTTCATCAAACAACACTAGCCTTCTTTTCAATTTTTCCCATCGCCTTACTAGCCTCAATCATCTCCTCTCACAACACAATTTGTGACCACTGTCTAGAGGAGACTAAAATCCACACAAAAAAAAAATATCGATCTTCCCTAATTTTCCCAAGCTTTATTTTACTCACACCATACCATAATCAATCTCATCCCCATCACCATTCAAACTGAAACCATACTATTCACCCAGCTTCTCATAGTCCAACACCCAAGACACCCTCATGCTCTCTCTATTTTTCTCCTCAATTAACGATCATTTCAACCGCCATTGCAACCTCCTTCTCCACCAATAACCATGACAGCAACTCTAACCACCCACAAAACTAAAAATAACAATAACCTTGCACATAGGCTACTATCACCAACAAAATGAGATCTAATGACAGAAACAGTAACATGCTCCATATGTGGGGGATTGAAGTTAAACAAAAACAAAACCATTCCAAGAATTTCAAATGCAAACATCATAAAAACCTTGAAAAATATAGGAAACCTAGAATTCAAAGAAAAAACAAATTTGGTGACTTTAACTAAAAATAAAGGAAAAATGAACACCGACTGGAAAGCCAAACCCACAAAACCCAAATCTGAGGCTCAGAAATAGATAAATCAAGGCCCAAACATCATTTCAGAAGACGTGCATGGCTTTGTTATCTACATAAAATCCATTCTTACCTAAGTTCACACGTGCAACAAGAAAATATATTCATTTTGAAGGGCTTCAAAACACAGATTGAGATTCTAAAGAACTCTAGTCATCCGTATCTCAAAGGAATCACAAATCAAATCAATACCATGTTCTCTTCCTTTTGGTAGGAATCAGTGTTGAATTCAAATGTTCTCGAATGAAGACTGCCTAGATTTTAAACCAAAAGAAACCTCTATCTACTGGTAGGAATCTGTGTTGAGCAGCATTTCTCCACGTACAACTTGGATGCCTAAATTTTAAACCAAAAGTAACCTCTATCTACTGGGCTACTCCAATGAATTCCCTTTTGCTGTCAAGGTGACTATGATTCCTTCTTTTTTACTTGGTATGGATATTTCTGATATATTGAAATGCTGCTCATGACGAGTGGAAGGGCCACAAGACTGTAAATCGAAGGTGGCTTCCCTTCAAACAAGAACTGAAGCAAGGCCGTTACAAGAAGTGCAGAAACGATGACAAACCCCTGCACGCATCAAGAAAACTTTGTGGAGATAGAGTTTTTTTTATTTTAATACCAGATAATTGCATTGTAAAGTAATAATTGTACTTTATGATTTTTTTCTAATTGTGTGTGTGTGTGTTGATTTTTTTTCTATTTGAGTACTTGTACTCCCACAATTTGATCAATTACTTATCTCCATTAATTTTGTTACCGAAATGCTTACATGACAGTTAACACTTCATCAGCTATTGATTTTGTTTTTCTATTTGAGTACTTGTACTCGCAAAATTTGATCAATCAAATGCATCAATTAGTTTCTAATACAAACATGCTGATGTGGTATTTATCTCCTTGTCAAGTGGGTCTAGGTGTTAAAAACTGGCATGCATAAATGGCATTTGAAGTACCTTTACTTCATGATTTTTCTCAAGTAAATGACTCTATATATCCTTATATAATTCAACAAATCTCTAATATCTCCCTAATTTCTAATTGTGTCTTGTATGTTCTTATATGGTATCCACTTCTCTAATATATATTTTTATCCAATTTGTTCATCCAAATTGGCATAATTAAATTATTTTTATTTTAAAAATACCCATGAGAAATACAAGGATATAATTTTAATTTTTTTTAAAAAGAAAAAATTTTATTTTTAAAAAAGACCGAGTAATTTTGACTTTTTTTATTTTTCAAGACAATTAAAAAAAAATTGAACAATTTTTCTATCATATCCTCATACAGCTAAATGATATTTTTGAAATGAAAAATATAGTTATGTCAATTTTGATGAAAAAACTTGACAAAAGTACATATTGAAAAATTAAATACTGTACAATGATATAATATAATAGACAATGAATTAAACCCTAACTAATGAATAAGAAAAATAAAAGTTCACCTAACTAATTAGTTTTAATGGTTTTCTTTTTAATATTTTGTTGTTTCTATTTTATTTTTTCAATTTCTTAATAGAAAATTGAAATTGTTGTAAAAGGAAAAAATGATGGTTATTTCAGTTTTTTGAATTTCCTGATAGTTTTATTGGTTTTCTTTTTAATATCCACTTTAACACTGCATTTACCTTTCTCACGCCACCAGCGTAGCTTGTGACAAGGCCCACGAGAATTCCACCTAGAGCATTCGCTACAACTGGGATCTGAAAAATAAGCAAACACAGCTTGTCAGTGTTAAACCGCACATGATACAGCTGGCAACAATGTTCGTAAACTTAGAATGCAATACAGCTGAGGCTTGAAGAAAAGAAGCTGGAGGAACAAAGAGCATCATGCACACAACATATCAGCTCACAACTACTCTAAACCAAATACCCCCCCCCCCACCCCACCCCCCATCCTCAGATTCTGAATTTCAAAATATACATACTTCAAATATATAACGCAGATAAATTTCACAAATCCGAAGCAATATGCAACGCAAGATGCACACTTGGGGCCCTCAAATTATATTACTAACTGGAATTTTAACAAGCCCACGAGATAACCAGTTATCTATTGTTCCTTGAGTAACCAGAAGAAGAAGAAAATTCTGAGTCACAGGAGATTGGCAACAAACCAAAAACATTCCAAATCAAGGCAGGTATCCTAACACTAACAGCTGCCCAGTATGGATGAGCTTCACCATCCAGCTATAATTGTGTCAGTTCAAAAGATGTAAACCAAGGGAAGACAAATATGATCTAAAGACAATTTCTCCTGTCCTTTGGACCACCTAATGATTATGAGATGCTCTATACAGCAAGAAAACTTCTTCAACTGAAAAACCATGACCACAAATCAACTGGAGTTGTTTTCTATTTCATGGCCAGATTTGGATTGAGAACTTTCACCAATCCCATTCCAACTACCTTTTGTCACTTCAACTATTTTGCCAAGTATGCCAATGTCATCAATGAGAAAAATTGCATGAAGTATTGGATAAGATCATTACCATTGTTAGAGGAGTCCAACCATAAAAGTATCCATGCTGTCTGATAGCTTCTCCATCTGGAGACTTGGTGGTGCTGGCCAACAAGCATAAGCTTCCAACAATTGACATTTCTACAGTCATCAAGTATGACGAGTGTTTCTTAACCTGAAATGATGGGAAATAACATTGGAAGGGGTGGAAAAGAAAAAACACTTGTAAGATCATTTAAATACAAGTTTCAAACCTGAGAAGCCCATTGACACAAAGCTGAAGCTAGACCAGAGAGAACTGAAGCAACCAGGACAGGAATGATCCCATAAAATAAAATTTGCTCAGGATCACTACTGCCAGAGCCTTTGCTAGAGCCCTCACCGATGCTTAGAAGGACAGCTGCCATTATCAGCAAGAACAGAGCCCCGATTTGTTGAATTGATTGTTTCTGCCTGCACATTCCCACCAGAGAATAATATAAAGAGTTTCCAATACAATCCTAAAACTTATCATAACTGGTTCCATATAAATATATACAGCTGAGTGGCTTTTCATAATCTACTGCATGGAAGTTGCCTCAGTCTCATTACAATTAGAGAGGGTGGCTTATTAAAAGATGTTTGCACACTCATAACATATCTAAAAGAGAAGGTCATCATATAGTAGCTCTGGAAAAGAAGATGACTTTAAATACCAGCTTCATCTGCATGCTATTTCAAGAATTCTTAAACAATCAAGAGCAAGAGATGAAAGTCTACTAAAGATATAAACCGACAGCAATATGTACATAACAACTTCAAGACTAGTGAGCCATTGCAAGATATGAACTTGTAAGGAATTCGTTTGAAAATAAAACAGTAAGTTTCAAATCAACGAGACAGTTATTGGGTGGAACATAGCAAAGACACGAGAATCAAGCCTCAAATAAACCTAAACAAGGAATCATTTCAATGTTCTATAAGATATTAAATGCTTGAACTTTGAGAATCATTGTTGCATGCTTAATACAGTTCAAAAGCAATGAATAATGTACCAATAAAAAATAGAAATTTATGAACATACCTCAATATTATGTATGTAAAGAATGCAGTAAAAAATACTTTTGTCTGGTTCAATATTGAAAATGTGAGTGAATCAAGATTCTTGTAAGATATCTGCAGCAAGCTGTTTTGCAGAGCATAGATAGCTGCAGGAAGGCCTGATGCAGTCAACGACCCAACCAAAGTCCACTGACTGAACACTTTCTTCAAACTACCATCTCTTACCATGAGAATTAGGGCACATACAACCTGAAGAACATAAGGAAAAGAGTACATGATCATTTGTGTTTAAATATAGTATCCATTCTAGATTGAAAAAAAAAGTAGGTATTGCTCTTGACCTTGTCCTCTCCTATAAAAAAATCAATGAAGAGAAAGACTGAAATTAATGTACATGGGACTTTAATTACCTTAGCTACCTCACATGTCAAAACAGACGTAGTCACGATTACTTCACGTCTGCATGAAACTCAATGAATTAGTGACTGAAATTTCACAGGAAATACATACCAATAACATTTGTCAACATATAAGAAACAGATAAGACCATAACAAATCACATTCATCGGATCCATTAAAGCTTGGGCTAGATTAAGAACCCAAAACAACAGCCAGATTGTGCACAATTTCACAGATTTTCCGGACCGCAAGGGCGTCAGAATCAGGGAGTCAAGAAACAAAAGCAAACACGGAAAGAAGTCTTGATATTGATAAGATACGTCCAATGTAGCTGATTTTAACTTGGGGTCAAATAAAAGGAAGAGCTGAAACAACTGTAATAGACCCAGATGATTTTGTAATAAACCACGTCAAGTCAAAACATAAAAGTATTTATGTATACAGATTGTAACCACCCGGATCATATTTGGTGTCCTTCTGATTGATTGTTGCAGTACTGCAAAACGCTAACATTGCTTCCTCAACTATGACCAGAATTCGCAATCATTGATGATGTAATAAATAAAGCAGCATTTTAAATCAAATTCTTTCAAGAGAATTGAATTCTAGCAGTACCAAATTTACATGGAAAAATAATAAATAGGAAAGGCATAAAATCGAAGGGGGGAAGAAAAAGGAAAATACCCGGTGAAGCGTTTGGAGATGAGAGGCTGAGCTCCGTATTGAAGAGTGAGCAAAATGGAGTATAGCCAAACCCTTGGGTTCGTTCTCTCCGATCCGGAGGCTCCACCTTTCCGCTTCGTCGTCGCCATTTTTGGAGAGGCGACCTTCTGACTCACTCTCTCTGTTTTCTTACCTTTTCTTTTTCCTGTGTTGTCAGCTCTGGAAATTAATCCACGAAGAAAAGCATGGTACGTTCCTTTTCTTCTTTCTTTCTTTCATTCTTTCTTTCTCTCTCTCTGTTTATCTTTTACCACAGCGTTTACGTCGTCGCATCGACGTTTTATTTTTATTTTCTCATTATCGTCAATGTTGCTGACTTGCAGTACTGTTTTAATATTTGTTCCAAATAAGGTAATAATTGTTTTTTAAAAATATGTAATTTAAAAATATATTTAAATAATAATTTTATTATTTTTAAAAAATTATTTGTTATATTAGCATATTAAAAAAAAAAATTAAAGCATAGAAAAAAATTTAAAAAAATCAATTTTTTTCAAAAATACTTTTGAAACGTAAAAACAAACGGGCTCTTAGATTTGTTGCACCACTTTGCCCCACCGGTAAAATAATATTTTTTTAATATATAAAAAAAAGTTGAGAACGAATGGGTAAATTTAAAAAAAAATATAAAAAAATATAATTAAACTAAATTAACTTGAAAACTTTGCGACCATGGACACGAGATTGACATAATCTCATGGAAAAAAATACAAAAACAAATTGAACATCAATTCCTAATAAATCAAACGGGAACATGATAACTCAACACAAAAAAAAAGGTGAAGCTCGATCTCTAGCAAATAAAATGTTAAAAATTGAAAATTAAAGATAAAATATAATTTAAAAGAGTAAAAAAACTCAATCTGAGTCCACCTAAGTCAGTATGCAAAATATTTAATTCAGTTGTGATACGATGGTGAACACGTTCAAAAGAAAATTAATAATATCACAAAGCTCGATTATCAAGCAACTTAATGTTGAAGGATAAAAATAAAATAAAAATTCAAAAAATATGAGCTGACTCGAGTTAGGCCGCAGATTCCGCGACCATGGAAATCATAAGATACTTGAATTGGTTTCAATCAAGAAACTAAATTCCCAACCAGTTTAATTTTAAATGATAAAATTGTGAAATTATATAAAAAAAATTGACTGGGATAACCTGACATAAAGGAAAAGAAAAAATAGCACGAGGAACAATTTTCATCAAACTAAATGTTAAATAATTAAATTAAAATAATTCAATTTTTAAAAAAGGTCCAAAAAAAAGTCAATTCACACTAACTTTTAAAACCAGTAACTCTGGTCTTGAACCCGGAATTAATCCGTAGCAATGAAAACAAATCTGAGTTAACTCAGGTTAATCCGCAAACCCCATGATTATGGCACAAGACCGAGATAACCCAATAGAAAAGAAAATAAAGGGTAGGATGACCAATTTCAAATGAATTAAATTATGAAAGATAAAATTAAAATAAATAAATTTATAAAAAAAAACCCGAAAAGAAAAGAAAAATCAACTTATGTTAATCTCTGAAACTAGTAACCCTCGTCATGAACCCGAGACTATTTCTATAGAAGGCAAACCATAAAAAATAATAAAGCAAATCTTTTGAAAAAATGGTAAAAAAAAAAAACATTAACGTTTTTTTTTAAAAAAAGTGTAGGCAAACCTCCTAAGCTTCATCCAATCTCCGAGAATCATAGCCCATGAAATCTTTGAATCGGGTTCAATAAAAAACCTTAATTTTCAACTAATTTAATTTTGAATGGTGAAATCATGAAAAAAGAAATAATTTTAAAAACTTGCCTAAGAAAAAAAGACAACAATAAAAAAATGAGGATCAAATTGTACTTTTATAGCTCATTGAAAAATTAAAAACAGTAATAAAAAGAACAATGATTAAATCTGAAAGATTAAAGATTAAAAAGGATGAAATTGAAAAATATTTGTAATTTCATGGTTCTTTCAAAATAAAAATAATAATAAAAAACACATGAATTACATGTGAAGGAGAAATAGATTGCAGGGGCAAGTATGATTTTTTGAAGGGGGCTAGCGTGAAATTCAAGGGTGAGTGAGAGAAAATGAAAAAAAATAGTTGTCGATGTTAAACCCGATGCACATTATTTGCACGTGCCACCTTATTGTGCTGGAGGTGCCGATAACTTTCAAACGCCACCCTAAAAGGTTGCATTTGGTGGTCGGATGACCTCTCATGAACCGTTTGAATAGTGCGAGAGTTGTCTATACATCGACATGTGCAAGCTCCAACATGTTTTTTTTAATTATATTTAATAAATTTAATTTACAACAATGCCCCTAAGTAACATTGAAAATTACAATAAAAACAATGTAAAATGAAAAAAAAATCATTGGGTGAGAGCTCAACTGGT
>Ga0307510_10007137_pt1 | contig 13302 bp, 12 predicted proteins | sample 12_EM_MG_FD_207224 | JGI IMG/M metagenome (GOLD analysis project Ga0307510, IMG submission 207224) | Populus trichocarpa ectomycorrhiza microbial communities from riparian zone in the Pacific Northwest, United States - 12_EM | ecosystem: Host-associated > Plants > Roots > Unclassified | place... | reverse complement strand
ATCCATAGACGACCCTAATTTATTTGCTTGCTTAAATTCGTAAACCTGACCGTGAGAAACGTACGTGTCGATGAGCCACAGCTATACAGGTGGTGGCAATAGTTCCCACGACTACCAACAGCGGACGGAATCAGTCCCACCGCTCGTCCACGTCCACTTTCAATCGGCACCTTCTCGACATCCTCAAGGACAATCACAATGGTGACCGATCCAACCAACGACACTTCTGAATTGTACTGATACGTCCAGTAGACAAAACGCACACGCAAAGTCGGCGTCACTGGCAAGTACGGCACGGTAAGTAGTAGTAGTAACCTACCAAACGGACAAGCGAGTAATCCCAAGGCTGATGCGTCGTCGTCTTGCTAGCGTTACGGTGCTTCCCTGCGCAAGCAAGTCAAAAAGGTGCGAAGAGAGAGGCAGACTCACATCTCCTCGAACGAGAAAGACTGACTTTTGCGCGCGACCGCCCTCAAGATGGAAATCACCCAGCACGCACGGTACACCTGCACATTTTGTGGCAAGGCAAGTTTAAAAAGCCCGCTGCAGGATTCGGGTTTTTTGCTCACGTGCACGCTCGTCGCTTTGGATTTTTTTTTCAGGACAATGTGAAGCGACAGGCGGTCGGCATTTGGAAGTGTTCAGCGTGTAAGAAGGTCATTGCAGGCGGTGCATGGACAGTGTCCACCACGGCTGCTGCGACAGTGCGCAGGTCCGTTATCTTCTTTGCCCTGCTCTGCGTGATGAGGGCTGACGAAGACCCTCTTCTCCAGCACGATCCGACGTCTTCGTGACCTCACAGAGGCATAAAATCGGTCGCTGTTCCCAGTTTCATCATGTTGTGTTTTACCTACGCATATAAAGATCAATGACCATATGCCTCCATGACTGTAAATGTCCGTATGCAATCGCAATGTTCCAAATATGCTGCGATTCAACGGCGCGAGGTGAACGGTGAAACTCCCGATCCGAGTGGTATTTATAGCTAGATATGCAGCGCATCGTCCGACATTCGACATTTTCGAGAACAATGTGGAAGGGTATGAATCCAAGAGCATATATTAACTATGAGTCGAATAGAGACATATTTACAGACAGAGAAATACATGACAGCAGATGGAGAAAGCGGCGAAATTAGTCCTGTGTGACATCGTCATCACTTGGGTTGGGGCTGTCGCCCTCTTCCTCGTCATCTTCCTCGTCGTCATCATCGTCATCGCCGCTCTCTTCGTCTTCCTCGCTCTCGTTGAACGTAAGAGAGATATACTCATCACCTAACTGACCGTCCTCAGCTGTCAGCACGGGTGGGGCTATGTCAGACACTGGTTTATCAGCAGTAGGTACTGAGACATCAGTAACCGCCGCAGGAACTGGTGCAGAAGGAGGCTTGCGTGTGCGGTTGGCGCGAATGACATGCGGAAGCTTGCAGAACTTGTTCGGGCACTCGCCACTCTCAGCAAAGTCAGGACACTCGCGGACGTGCTGCTTGGGACAGTCGATGCCGGCCTCACAGTAGCCGAGCACAGCAAAATCACGGCAAACCCCCTCGCGTCGCCCTACATGCACGTGAGGGTACAAACAGTTTGCGCGTGTGCAACGACCGGCATTCGCAAAGTGCACGCAAAGAGGCGTGCGGTGTGGGTTCGAGTCATGTGAGAGCGAGCAAGTTTCAGCGGAGTGTGGGCAGTTGTTCTGGAGGTAGGGCCAGCATATTGCGATCTTGGCTGGGTCGTGTTTGTACGCGCACGTAAGGCCACGATTGCAAGAACCTGTAGCAAAAAGGAGATGTGGTTAAAGAGAACCGGAAACAGGTTCGAAAGTGAGGATCGGAAGTTCGTGGGAGCGCACCAGTGGTAGTGAACTGTGGGCAAGGCTTGTCGACGTACTTTTTCTTGGCAGGGGCACGTTGTGATCTATGAAAGGGTCATCAGCCAGTGTGTGAGAAGACAAAACCTTGACGTGGACGGACGGGTAAACCCTGCGGGTGTTATCGAACTTGAGGCGGCTACGTGATGGGCCCTTATGCTTGTAAGTTCGGGTCCTTGGGCCGACTTCTAGTTTGTTTCTGCCGAATTGCGATTGCACACGGGGACGGGCACCAGAGGAAGGGGGTTTGGCAGGGGGTATGACTGGGAGTGATGTTGCGCGAAGGGTTGAGCAGAGGAAGGTATTGACGCACGGTCTTTGCGGACGAGGGAGCGCTTGGAGCTCTCGAACACGACCCCATTAATGGTCACATCGTGGGGCTGCGAGAGCGAAGAGCCAGGGCCAGATGGAGGACGTACTGTAGTAGATGGTCTTGAATTTGTACTTGGAGCAGCAACGGCAGCTTGATTTTCTGGGCGAACGTACGCCCTTGATGATGGGGGCTTGTACGTGGGGTTGATGTATGTTGTTTGCGTCGTCGAGTGAGGAGGCCGTGCTTGACCCTGTCCAGATCGATGACGATTAATGGCACCTGATGTTTTGAGTAAGATAAGGCAACTATTGAGGCAGGAAAAGCCAAATACCGGTGAGACGGGCAATTTCGAGTTTAAGTGCTGCGTCTGGCGTCGCCATCGTAGTTGAAGGACAAGGAGCGATGTCGCGGATTTAGACTGGTCGGACAATTAATGACTAAACACCGCACCACAATACAAACACGCGCCGACGCAACAAAAATACAACAAATATGACTCAAATATAGCGGACGGCGACCAAGCAGCATGGCGCAGCTGGTATAGCGCGCAGGGCCCATAAAATGGACACCCTGAGGTCCCTCGATCGAAACGAGGTGCTGCTACTTTTACATTTACATTTTTGCTAAACCTCACATTTGGCCCCACGCACTCCACGCACCTTGATGATCAACAACCTCTTAAATAGTTGGTCCCACTTTTTACTCTATCGTCGTTCTGACTCGTCAGGAATTTGGTCCACCGACTCCACCGCCCTGTACTGTCCCCCACACGTCGCGGTGATTGTTTCCAAACCGAGACTCTTCGATTCAAGAGCTGACTCATTTGGATTGACTCTTGCCGTCCCCCGAGTCCATCACTCATTTTTCCCATCCTTGCATACTGGGAACTCTCTTCTGCGAATACGTAGCTTTCAGCGGTTGTCTTGGCATCATGGGCCTTCTCCTTCCAGCACGGCATTCTCATGGACTCATCCATATGCATTATAGCAATACTCCCGGGCCTGTCAGCGCCATGCGGCCACCTTTCCATGTTCATCATGGTGCGTCTTTCCCAATAAAAAACGTTCTGTTCTGATAAAATTCTATCCAAAATGGTTCGCCGTCCGCTCGCTTGTCGTGGCTAGAAGGTGTCAGTTTCCATTGGACCTCTCAAGTAACTGGCGACTTACGCTGGCTTAATTAATGGCTACTTTACAGTACAACTAAGGGGACCATGTTGGTGGTCTACAAGTGCTGTCTCACCACTCTGGGAGCGAAGCACCAGCAGATTATAGAGTGGTCTAATGGCGCACCGTGTGGTCGTCCGAGTCATGCGTCGGCAGGGATAGGGCAATGTGACCTGTCCTGGGACATGGTTCTTCCGAGTTCTAGTTCTCGTCAACTGCAGAGCACAGTGTAACTGACCCTCTCGCGTTCCCGAGTCGCACCGGAATGGGTATCACATGGGCAACGATAATCAGGACCAAAGAAGAACACACCGCACAATCGGCGAAGCTCAGTTTGCGCGGCAATGTGCGTCAAACCCGATCACATTACTAAAAACAAAGGCAGACGTCCTTTGCTGCATTCTGGTATGCAGTATGTACGTGAGCGTCCGTGGTGATTTGATACTATGATATTTGCTTTTCACTCAAGGCGGAACCAAGTTATTTTTTTTCTTTTCCTGAATCCGGGGGATCCCGTGTTGTCCCATATGCGTCGTAAGAGACTGCTCGATCACTGTCTGGCTTCAATTGCGGCGGCAATGCCCTTCACTTAAGCTCAGCCGAATGCTCAGAGTGGATAGGGCCCACCTCCCTACATACAGTACGAACTGCTCAATTTTACCGCTTCCAGTGGGGATCACATCGATTCCTAGACGAAGTAGGACGTGATCAATACATGATACTATCATACTGCGGAGGAAGAAAGAAACTCCAATCTGTCTCATGACCTCGTATATGATGTCCCAAACGGGGCAAGGGTCAGGGTTCCCCTACGCCACGTCCATGCTTTTGCCAATACCGGCAGTGCGGATTAGCCAACTATAGTACCAGTATTCCTTACACGAGCGACATCAAAGTATTCCCATAGTCCATCTGATGTCGGGAAAAGTATCCCGTGAAACTGTGGCCCGATAAAATAGTGTAAGGCCAAAGACACCGCACTCCCCAGGCCACAGCTCCTAGCACTGGCACAGAGCCGCGCTTGGTTCAGCGTCCCTTTTGTGATAACATGGAACCTTCCCGACTACTCCAAAGTCTCCAATTTGATGGCATCGCACTTGCTAGCGGGGGTTGATCCAGACCCGAGCCCAGACGCATTGGGTGGGGCGGAATTGGATGATCCTGTCCGCCCTCCCTGTGACCGCTATTTTCCGGACCACCAGTTCAGTAAAGATGGCATATTGAGGGTTGTCAAAAGACAAAAAAAAAGAAACGCTGACACACCTGTAAACCTACGTGGACATAGCTCGGTAGTTTGAGGCGCTCACGTAGCCGGATGCGGGACAGAAGCGTCTCGAACATGGCCTGAAAATGTCACCCCTGTTCAGATGGGACAAGTGGAACAAGGAAAATAAAACGCTCACGTGCGTGTACGAGGTTATGTCGAAAAAACTGTACGCCGATATCCTTGGTATGAGGAACCATGTTGCCAGCGCTGCAAGGGCCCAGACTGTGGCCAGAAAGCTCGTTTGGATGACGTTGCGAACGATGTAATTTATAGTCAAGTCTGACTGGCGCACACCGCTACGGGCCTTGAAGCTTGAGGAGCACACGAGAAAGCAAAACTGTGCGGAGAGGGGAAATGGGTCTGTAAGTTGTCGGGGAATGGTCATGGTTGAAACGACGTACAGGTGATAAACGGGAAATTACGTGTTTTGCTTCGGCAAGGAAATCAGGAATTCTTTGGCAGAGAAATGTGAACATAGGATGATTTGGGAATCTACGACTTTGACGGCGGTAAGGAAACTGGCATAAGTAGACGGCACCGCGTCTAGCGGATGTGCCACCCCTCGTGAAACTTTGTAATTGACCCTGCCTTGAAATCGAATATGAGGAACTCCGCCAACACATCGACACAGAGAGGGCGGGAAGCCACAGCGACTCATTGAAACAGTCGTTGCGCAAGTTCCCACTCTGCGTCATTTATCTCCCGCAATGTGCGCCCATATGTTTCGTCGAGTGTTTCCGGCAATCCCACCAGAGCATGCCAGATACGTCCCGGATGGCAGCGCGATGATAGACCACATTGCGGTACACCTCACAGGGATGAGCCAGTACCATCAAAACTTGAGGTATCGGTACCTTATATCCCATCGGCATTTCTGGCGAGGACGTCAATCACCAGCTGCTTGTCCTCCGCTTTCCACCTTCGGTTCCTTGATCCATGTTAACGACTGACTTGATATAGTCCTCGATATCCTCCATTTGTCCCCTCTCGTTGTGTAGGGAAACTGAACGGAACGTTAATGGTCCGAGAAACAGACTTGATGTCGCCCTCAGGTCGGCTGGTGACACATATGCGTAAATTCGGAAGCTGTGGCTCGATAAGCTTCTCCACGAGCACCAGGGCTTTCTCGTGGGAGGACGGGATATCGGATGTGTTCGAGCCCTCGTCCAAGGCATCCACAATCAGAAAAATTGGGGCTTGCCCTGCGAGTTCCAGAATGTCATGTAAAAAATGGCTAAATGTACCGTTACTGGGATTTTGTGCACTGTGGCGATGTGTCACATAGAAATTGGAAAGGATAGTATAGTAGAAGTCAGACTGGTCGCAAAGTTGGAATAGCACAGATGGAGCAGCCCACGCAGATTCTTCGTTTGGTTTTCCCTAAAGTCATGGTACAAGAATGCCAGAGACGCGAGCCCACATCTTCTTGGCATCAATATTCTGTATAATCGTCGAACTGCCAGTGGCCGACACGATAAGTTTTCGAACCGGGAATACCAAGAGGTTAACGTGCCGAGCACACTCTTCCCTGCTCCAGCTGCGAAAAAAAAACCATCAGTATTCATAAAGGCGAATTGGTGGGCAACGACTGACGTTCCTTGAGGATCCATATAAGAGAACTTGGTCGGCCGGATGACTTCCCTTGAGAAAATGGTCGATTGACTCTAGGAAGTTGAGGAGTGCGTCGTAGTTGTCGGTCATACTCTTGGCCGACTGCCAGTAGGTGATAGTCAAAATATGCCGTGCATAGCAATTCATAACACATGATATTAACTCACGAGCTCATATCAGAATCCCGCGGAACTGCTGATGACTCGGATGTCACCTCATCAAAGCCGCCAAGGGCCAGGCAGACCGGCCTGGCCCGAGTTTTCGTCACTTTTAGCCTCGCGCGTCCGTGAAGAAAGAAGTCACTATGGTGCGGGGACTCTTGCGCACGTCGAACCTCCCACAGCTTCAAAATCTGATCAAGCGGGACCCTGTCTCGTACAAAGAAGAAATTTTGCAACAATGGAACCATTACAACTCGACGCGTCAAATATTTCAGATCCATCCCGAGGAACTAGCCTCTCATTTTCGGGAAGTTGGTCACGTTTATCTCGCAGGCAAGGAATACATTTTCTGTATGGGGGACTCAGACTCATCAAAATATTGAACAGGTCGCACAGTTCTATCCGGTGGAGACCTCAGAATTTCCCTCGCACTTGTCCTCCTTGCTCCTGGAGAGCTACAGCTCTCTTCTGCCGGTCATTCGCTAGTCTCGTACAGAACTTAGTCACGCTCAGGAACAAGGGTGTAATCACATCTATTGTGTAAGGATGTCTGTATTCTCGTCCTTAGAGACGCTGAATGTCACTTGTCTAGTCTTCTCAAATCACTATTTCTGCTTCTCCCTAGGACAACGTCTTCCTCACTGCCCGCGACTATCCGAAAAACTATTCTCGCTGGTACCAAGACCGCTAATCAGCGCACCAAAAACCACAAGCTCAATTGTGCCGTACAGGCCATGCTCTTTGGCATGGTCGAGCGTGGAATGGGTGGGATGGTCATGGGGGACAAGGGCAAGCTGAGGAGCAACCCGAACACAAATGCAGAGGGTTTGTCGAATAGTGGTGACGAAGCCGTGTGGGCTGTGGTGTTGACCAAAGGGCTCTGGAAGAAGGGTGTTTGGTGTGTTTCCTTGGTCCCCCACCCGGTAGCAGGGATTGACAAAAAGTACAGGAATGACGCCAAGTCTGTTGTCATTGTCACATTGGGGTGCTTTCATCCTGTCACGAAGATACAGAGTGCGTCTTTGCACTTCTTCCTTGGCAGCGACGGGGAATTCGAGGATAGTGATGAGAGCGACGATGACGTAGGTTGTTGCTTGACAAAACATATTCTCTCCTCACTTCACCTCGATCAGACCATTAACGTCAAATCACTTGAGCACAAACGTGAAGTCAAGAAAAGACCCGCAGCGGTGACAAGAGGATGTACAAGATGCTCAAGACGGCGAGCGAAGTTCGGCCGTTTCTACTCATCGTATGCCTCATCCGATGCCTGCTTTCAGAAGCGGAAACGTAAAGATGCAGGAATCACCACAAATTTCCCAACTCTACAAGTGCCGCATGACCCCCAAACGTTTGGCGAAAAGCTGTACGGCCTCTTGCAAAAATACGATGCTCGCTTTTTGCTCGACCGCAAGATCATCACCATGCAACTCCTGGCCCATGTCACTGCATTACACCGACTCAGCATCCTTGGCTTTTACACATACGTACTCGCCTAGTTTGCCCGCCCATGCCCTGACACCACCAGAGTGACCAGACGTGCTGACACCTGCAATTCGCAAATTAGGCCACGAATTCATCCACCCAGGCGTTGGGCCAGAAGTAGTGGCTGCCAGTCTGAATGCGATTAGAGAGATATGTTGCCATCAGCCATGGGCCATGGAGGACGACTTATTACTAGTTATTAGGTGACCTGGTTGCCTATCGGAAGAGCAGGGACAAAGGTGTTGGTTGCAGCGTGTGGGCTAATACAATTGTACCGTGGGGTCAACCCCGGCATGCTCAAGCGGCGCGAGAGGGGAAAGTCGGCTAGTATGGGCATGTCTAAGGGTAACGGACCTACCGTGACATCATTCGGTTACGTCGAAAAGCCTGCAGAGGATATTGAGGGCCTTGTGGTATGTCTTTTCCCTATCCGTTTCGCGGATCGGTATGAACTGCACCCCACCGTAGCTCCTCGAAAATCACCTGAAGCCAACTCATGGCGATGCATCTGGTGATGGGGAAGTGATGACGAAGAGGCCTGGGAAGGTTGGGAGATGGAGTCAGCTTCATCTGATGATTCATCGGACTCTGGTGGCTGGATCGACGTCGAGAGCGATGGTGAAGACCATCTCAGCCTCAGCGACAGCGACGGCGAAGATGAGAAGGGTAAAGAAAAGCCTCCAGAGAACGATGGTCCAGTCAACGATGCGAACCGGACTTCAGCCCGCGCGACGACAAAGGTGTGTTATGCCTATCTTTGACAGACAGACGACCTGATGGGTAGTTTTTGTCCCCTAGATTCTCACACCCGTTAATTTCGCACTGATCAACGACTTGAGAATACAAGCCGCCACGAAAGCCGTCGAAAACGGGGGCGGCTCTGCCGCAAAACGCGAACCCGCATCCCTCGGGGCCACCAAAAAAGCGGCGGCCTCATCTGGCACGGACGGCGCAGCGGCAGTGTTCATCTCGGAGAACGACATTCTCGGCCCGTGCAAGAAGGCCAAGGCGGACTACGATGAACACATGGCATCGATAACACGCGGTCGCGAGGGCCGGGAAAAGTTCGGCTCGCAGAAGAGCAAGCGGAAGGACGTCTGACGGCGAGCAGCTCGACGAACCACGAAAAGGCACGGAACAAGCCGATCATGATGATCATGGGCAGTAAGGGCGGCAGGGGAAAGGAGAAGCAGTCCTTGCGGGAGAAGCAAAAGCGTCTGCGGGCGCACATCGACAGGACGAAGAGGGCTCATCATTGAAATCGCAGAGTTGACGAGGCACTAGCGGTGATATTGCACTGAGATGTCTTTTCTGTGTACCTCCCCGCGCTTGGCGAAGTTCGCGGCTCTTCCTATGCCATCCTGCTGAGACGGTGCACACACCCCCACAAGTATCAACGCTGCATGACTCTTCTGTGTCAATCTTTGAATCAGAGCACCATCGAAGTAGCCACGCGAAAGAACGAAATTGTGAGCGGTCCATACTCCATAGCGTTTCGCGATTATCGGGATAGAATTTGAAAAACGTGATTTCGTATGAGGTTCTCTGCAGCCTGCGCTATGAGAAACATGATGATGCTGGGGATAATTGATGGTTCAACGTTCAAGAGACGTCAGTTGGAAGCTTATATGGGCTCTTGACAGAATGTGGACGAAATGTGAGACCGTGGCTTACGATAGTCTTACGATGCGGCGTGGGCGAAACGTCCGTCCACCACCAATCTGAGGCAGACGAATGACATATAGATTATATTGGCTGAAAAAATTGTCGTGGGTTATGCCACTGGAACGGAAATATCTTGATACACTCCTCAACCGCCACAAGTACTACTAAGAGTGCGTTCGGCAAATTTCTTTTTCTTTGCCGCGTATCTTCATCTTTCTCGTTCACGGACCATCCATCTTATTTTACTATCGTAGTACGTCTGAGCCTTGTACTTCTCCTTATGCGCAGGGTGACGCGGTGACGATCCGCCAGGTTTCTCGCTCGACGTCTCGCCTCTCCTTCCAAAGAATTACCGTTTGGTAGGAAATCGACCCGGGATATCCACTGAATCGTACAATTAAGAGTCTCGAAGGGGGCTTCCAACAGGGCCTGATCTGGATATGAGAATAAATCATCACCGACTCGGACGCACGCGAACGTCCTTGGCGACAGCCCCTCGCACCAAATGTCGTACGAAGAGAACCTGCCGGCAAGACGAGAATTTTCCTGGCAGGAGATGCGACATCAGGGTCATCCAATCCGAGCACAAAGACCATCCTGATCCCTGGTAGCGGTGCGTCTCCATCAGAAAATAGCCCGACGTCGAAAGGGTCCATGTAACCAAGGTCCCCGGAGAAATGTCGTTTGTCGGTTTTGATCTGAATGAGAATCGATGTCATGTTCTCACGGGTGAGCGCATTGCCCTTGAAACACACCGGTGCCGACAAGACCAAGGGCTATGATGTCGAGCGCGGGGGGAGATATGTGGATGATACTATAGTATTAGAGTGACCTGTCTAAAACCTAACCCAAACGTGGGTGTACGCATCAGCCCGTGTCACGATTCTCTGGGCGTGCCAGCACGTGTCTTCGCCTTACTGTCTCGTGTAATTGATTTTATTTCACTACCTACGTATCGTTGGTCGAATAATACATCTGTTTCTTCCAAGCCTTTCCCGTTCGCCTTCCGTCCGGCTCTGGCCATACCAAGCAGTCAACTACCCAAAGACGTTCTCTCTTCTCAGAGCCCCATCGTCTCGCTGTCAGCCTATCACCCTTTGTCTACTTCTGGCCTGAACAACGTCCTCACACTTTCCTCACTTGCTGACAGTGCGTCAATTGAGTGAATTTTACTCACACACGTGCTACAAACACAATTGAGCGCTCGACCCAAACTTACGCCCGTCGGTTTCAGGCAACCCATTTGCGTCCACATATAACACAGCCAAGGACGCAACCCTTCGTCCAAACCCATCCCACTAACTCGCTAACGTTTCCTCACAACCAACCAACTCACCTTCTCAAGACCCCATTTTTTCTCCCATTTCACCATGACGGATCAGTCAGTATCATCTCGCCTCCAGACGCTTTTCGAGTTGGCTCTGGAAGATTACGAAATACAGACAAAAATATCATTGGCGAAGCACCCACTCGCTCAGAAACTCGAGGATTGCCATTCTCTCGAGTCAATCACTACTACTCTTCTTCAAGATCAGGCGGGAACCTTCGGTGAATTCCGCGAAAGTGATAGGATAATGAAATCAATCAGGAGTACAGTATCGTCCCTTTTTAAGCTTTCTGCCACCGCTGCCCTCGGTGATGGTAGTATACGCCTGGTACGTCAGAAGACGCTGATGTCGGCCTTCCATATCTCTGATATTGTTCTTCAGGCATTTCCACCTGCGAAGGCGTTGTACACTGGCCTCGGTGTCTTACTCGCTGTATGTCTTTTCTAAGATCCTACGTTGCGTATTCGTTGTGACACTTGGGTGCACCAGGCGGCCAAGGGCGTAGTCGACAGTTACGACCCACTCGTCTACTTGCTTGAGGCGATTGAACATTTTCTTCAACGTCTCGATATATATACGGAGATCCCTCCAACACCTACTATAGGCGAGCTCCTAGTCAAAATAATGGTGGAGCTCCTCTCCACACTTGCATCGGCCACAAAAGAGCTCAAGCAGGGACAATCGAGTAAGTCCGTTCTCGCCAACATATTATATAACTCAGCGCAACGCAGAGGAGTCTGTACAAGGGATTTTTGGAGGAGACAAGGATACAGAAGCAGTCCTTCGGAGGCTAGATCGGCTCACCCTTGACGAAGCTCGAACAACTGCAGCGGAGATTCTCAAAGTTGTCCATGGTCTTGTCCAAGACATGAGTAAGCAAACGTACTATACGTGACCCTCACTGGCCATTGAGTACCCCTCTCGCTAGATGGCAAAGCATCTGGCGCCGCTGTCCGGGAAGCTCTTGGTACGTTTTGTTGGCAACAGCGAACTAGTTCCATACCTGACCGAGCTTTAGAAACCCTACATGAAATGGCGAGCGGTATGAACAAATTAAAACGTCGGTGATATCTTGATGTTGCCATTGCTATCAGAAGATGTTGAGATCGCCTTCCAGGTGATAAATTACTGCAAGATATTCGAAATTGGCTCTCCCCTCCCGATCCTTGGAAAAATCACAACATCGCCCGCTCTTCGCGCCATGAAGGGACAGCGATGTGGTTCGTTCACGGCGATACATACTCCGAATGGAAATCATCCGGGCCAAGCTCTCTTCTCTGGATACACGGGAAACGTCAGTCGTTGCCCTGCACTACACCTTCCGCCGATGCTGACGGTTTTCTTTTGTCTTAGCCGGAGCAGGAAAAAGTGTGCTTTGGTGCGTTAACCTCCCAATATTTTGTCTCAAACACTTATGGTGCCGGCTAGTTCCACAATCATAGAGAATATCCACGCCATGAAGAAATGTGGCCTCGCGTCCCTAGCATTCTTCTACCACGATTTCAGGGAAGATCAAAAGAGAGATCTGCGTGGGCTGCTCTCCTCTGTCTTATTCCAGTTTTGCGACCAATCCGACTACTCCCACGATATCCTTTCCAAGTTCTACTCATCATACCGCTATGCTGCACCTAGCGACGATGACCTTGTCCGTTGTTTGGAGGACATACTGAAACTTCCAAGTCAAGTCCCGATTTTCTTGATTGTGGATGCGTTGGACGAATGCTCGAACACATCCCCTATACCGTCCCACCGTGAAAAGGCCCTGGGACTTGTGGAGAAGCTCATCGGCTTGCAACTTCCGAATCTTCGCATATGCGTGACAAGCCGGCCTGAGGTCGATATCAAGGTTGTTCTCGGACCTTTGACGTTCCGATCGATTTCTCTACAGGATGAAAGGGGACAAATGGAAGACATCGAGAACTACATCAAGTCGGTCGTTGATAAAGACCCAAGCAACCGAAGGTGGTCACCGCAGGATAAGCAGATGGTTATTGACGTTCTCACAAGAAATGCTGACGGGATGTAAGCTACCAATAGCTAACCTCTTGAAGACTCTCGCTGATACCTGTGATGTAGGTTCCGGTGGGTGTATTGCCAGGTGCTCTATCTTCGCGGCTGCCACCCAGGAAGTATCCGGCATGCTCTTGCGGAATTACCGGAGACACTCGATGAGACGTATGAACGTGCTTTGCGAGAGATCAAAAAGGCAGACTGGGAGCTTGCGCACCGACTGTTTCAGTCTGTCGCTGTCGCTTCCCGCCCTCTCCGTGTCGAAGAATTGGCGGAGTTCCTCGCATTCGATTTCAATGCGGGGCCAACCCCAGGATTCAATGAGGGGTGGCGTCTGGAAGATCCAATCACTGTGGTACAGTCCACTTGCCCCAGTTTTTTTGCCGTCGTCGATATCGGAGGTTCCCAAATTATACAATTTTCTCATTTT
>Ga0307510_10007136_pt1 | contig 13302 bp, 9 predicted proteins | sample 12_EM_MG_FD_207224 | JGI IMG/M metagenome (GOLD analysis project Ga0307510, IMG submission 207224) | Populus trichocarpa ectomycorrhiza microbial communities from riparian zone in the Pacific Northwest, United States - 12_EM | ecosystem: Host-associated > Plants > Roots > Unclassified | place... | reverse complement strand
AAAGAACAACTGTCTTTATGGCGTCATCCTTATACTTCTCATTCGTGAATTAATATTTGTTGGGTGTGGGTTTTCGTTTCCAATAGTGCTGGTAGGCTAGGTACAAGTTATCTTTGTGTCACACTCCTATCAAACCTGATTTACTTGGCTTTTCAGAAATTTGGTGTCTTTGCGTGTGGGTTGCTTGATAGCGTGTTCAAAAGGTTCGCATCATTTGGTATCATAGCTTGCCTCCATTAATCAGGTTATATCCTTTTATTTCTTATATTTTGGTTTTTACCTTGCGCGTCAATTTTTCTTTGAGTTGTTTTTGTTTCGGGTTTGATTTTGTTTCAAATTAGTTCCGGTCATATTGTCTTCTTCCTATGTTATTCTTGATTAGTTGCATTGAATTGAGTCTTTTGGGATTAAAAAAAAAGGGTGTCTTATTATTCTTTCTTTCCAGAATTTCTTTTTAGAATAAAAAAAATCAGAAAACATTATTTAGGACGTAGGGGTTTGTTTCGCTTCTATTTTGTGTCCACTTATCATACCGTATTGTATTTGTGTCAAAATTGGTATTCTGTTTATTTAGGGTGAAATCGCATAATATATCAATTTTCAACTCATTTAAACATCGTTTGGTTTAGGTTCCAAATTCAGGTTTTAAAGGGGCTGATTCGCGTTAGTTTCGCGTCCATATATCAGATGAATTCGGAATATGAAACTTGAAATTTTGGTTTTTTGGCGTGAATTCGCTCTAAATATCAAATTTATAGCCATTTGAAAGTTGTTTGGTTTAGGGTCTTTTTTTGGGTCTAAAGGGGTTTGTTACGTTCGTCAATGGAAAGTCCATGTAATTTGGGGTAAGTTTTAAGTCCTCACTGTCTTCTTACTTTCTTTGTTATCATTATTAGCTTTTGTTTTAGGTTCTGATATAAAAAAAAAATGCAAAGGGAGTATTACAATCAGGATTTCATGTATTTTGATGAGGTATTGTGGCCAAAGAAGAGGAGGATTCAAAAAGAGATGTGATATCAAAGGGAGATAAATAAAGAGATTAGTATTCTTAAAAAAGAAACCAAGAGTCTATCCCGTATTCTAGGAGAGATGCAGCAAGAACTTGATGTGTTAACGACATTAGTCGATGCCCACCAAGCTTCAGAAAGAGGAGCAAAAACGCCGCAATGATGATAGACGAAAGAGAAGGGATGCTACCTTCATCCAAAGTTGTTGGCAAGAAAAGAACTCCAAATGCTTCAAAAAGAGGCTAAAATTTGTCCCTTATCCCTGTTAATGATTCAAGGACAATTCATCTTGAAGAGAGAGGGAATGATACGATCAGGGCAACGAAAAAACAATCAGATTTGGATAATGAAGTAAAATACGCAACTATCTAGTTTCACAGTAATAGTCATAATTCGCAATCCGACCGTTGGATCTAGCTGAAATTTTACGTGGGATCTCATGACATGTTGTGGCTAACTGTGGAATATGAGTGAAAGCTAACTGTGGCCAGAGGAGTTATGGCTCCGACAGCTCCGTCTCTCTCTAGTCTTCCTTTCAAACCTTCTCTCTCTTCTCTCTATTTGCAATTTGTTAACCTAAATATCCAAAATGAAGCCTTAAACTTGCTTGAAATTTATTGAGCTGAAAAAAATCTCATCATCCTCCAAATAGAACATCCATTTAAACATCAAAATTAATACAATTTGCCCAATCTTTCATAATTTCATCATATTATTAAGTATATAAGTCTCAACACAATTTATGCACACTGATTAATATCCATTTAATTATATTTCTATTACCATTTGACTCAATTCCAACAAATATGTCACTTAGACACTAAACTTATACAATTTCCTCTACTATCTACATTTAACATGAAATTTCTTATTATTTCATAAAGTACAATATATTTATATTCCCCTCTCATATCAAAATTTCATAACAATCATAATATAATTTAAATAACAAGATCACCTTCTTGAATTTTCTCAAAAATTCATAAATCAATTACTCTTCCACCACTAATATGGTCAGTCATTTAACTAGCATGAATTCCATATTCTTGCTTCCAACTAATTTCATTTCATCTATCATATTAAGTACCAACACGGTTTATCCATAATTCCAATGGATTCAATTACTTATTTTTTTTTGGTAAGTTGACATGTATAAAAAGAAAAGAAGGTACACAGATTTTAAGGGGCATACCCCATATTTACAATGTAAACAAAAAGCTTACAAACAACAAATGGCCACAAGAAGACCACAAAACAGAAAACCAAAACCTGGCTAGACTAGCTAGAGACAACAATAAAATCAACCAAACATTAGTTTAAGATTCTATTTTATTCACCTTCCAAGCTCTTTAGATCTTAATATTTTCATCTATTGTTGGAACGTTTCTCATTAGATCGAGCTTGTCGCAAATGATCCCTTCGATTTCATCAAAGATCAAATTTGAATTTCTAGACATACCTGTAAAGATTCTTGCATTACGTTCTTGCCAAACACAATACAACGAGCTACGAACCCCAATTTACGAGAAAAGTTTGTGAAAGTTTTACCATTCCAAGTGATAGTAACACATCTAATCCATTCATTCCAGCTTTTCCTCATTCTAGGAATGTCGCATCTGTCACAAACATCCCACCATATCACTTCAGAATAAGAGCATTCATAGAACAAATGGTTGTGATCTTCATTGTTAAGGAGACATAGTGAGCACCAATTGGGACCATGGAGACCAAACTGATGTAGTTTATCCTTAGTTGTGAGCTTTTGTTATACAGCCAGCCATAGAAGAAAAGAATGTCTTGGAATAGCATTCTTGAACCACACAATGTCATGCCATTCAACCATTTAATTATGGATTCTGAGTTGCTCTCAAGCTACTTTGATCGAGAACCTCTGATTTGGCGAATCCAACCAAACAATCCCGTCCCTCTTCCCTATCTTAGGATTAAAATTGGAAGGAATAACATCTATAATAGGGTACCAGCTAATAGCTTGAGTTGTAGGAATTCTCCATCTGAGTTACTAACCAGCACATTTACCATCGTGTTCTTTCCCATACCTGAATCATAGATAAATCTCTCGCTTTAAGGATCTATGAGGGGGCTGTGAGGATGTTAATTGTCAAACCATAGGGAAGTTTCCTTTCCATCTCCTATAGTGTACTTCATCTTAGGCCGTGCTAAAGATCTGAGCTTAAGGATCTTTCCCCAAGGCCAAGTGCAACCTTGTTCCATTTTGTTATCCTTTTGATTCCTAGCCCCCCCTTCTTTTTGGAAAACACACTTGACCCCAAGCCACTTTAGCCCCAATAATTCTCATATCTGAACCTGACCAAAGAAAGGATCTCATAATTTGCTCAATATTTTTAATTACTTACCCAGGTAAATGGAAGAGAGATGCCCAATAGACTTGAATGGAAAATAAAACTGAGCTAATAAGTTGTACTCATCCTACGTATGAGAGTGTTCTACAAGTTCAATGTCAAACTTTAGAGGTGATTCGATCCACGAGGCTCTTATAATAAACAACCTTAAGCCTTGACGAGATAATAGGCACTCCCAAATACTTCATAGGAAGCTCCCCCTCTCTAAACCCAAGAATACGAATAATCTTATTTCTCTCGGCATCTAACAAACCTCTCAAGAAGATATCACTTTTGTTTGGATTTGGATACAGACCTGACAGTTCTTGAAACTCTATGAGCACATTTCTGATCATACGAATTGAGTTTATGTCCCCTTTACTAAAAATCATGAAGCCATCTGCAAAACAAAGATGGAAAATTATGTCATTATTGCATTTCCTATGGAACTTGAAGTTTTGATTGTCACTCATCTTGCAAAACAACCCTGAAAGGATTTCCATACATAGGACAAATAGATATGGCATGATGTAACACAAACCATGATCCAATCAATGATTGTTTTAGGGAATCCAATTTTTGTTAAAGCAACAACAATGAAATCCCATCGAACTGAGTCATAAGCCTTCATCAAATCTACTTTCATGGCATAACGAGCAGGCCTTTTATTTTTGTGATAGCCTTTCATTAATTCCTAAGACAAAAGAATGTTGTCGTTGATTCTCCGTCCAGAGACAAAAACGGCTTAATATGGGCCTACTAAGAATGGCAAAACAACTTTAATTCTATCGGCTAAAATCTTAGCGATGCATTTGTAAACTGTATTGCAGCAAGATATAGGATGAAAATCTGTCAATCTTGTAAGATTAGAAACTTTAGAAATAAGGGAAATGGTTGTAGCATTCATTTCCTTAAGCATTCTACGAGTCTGAAAGAAAGAGTTAACCGTGTTGATTACATCTTCCCCAACTATGTGCCATATTCTTTTGAAGAAACCTGCGTTGAAACCATCCGGACCAGGGGCTTTGTTGTTTTTTAAACTAAACATATCATCCTTAATCTCCTCCCTTGTTACATCTTGGGCTAGTAAATGTTGCTACGTAGAAGTCAGTTTCAATTTAATAGCCGATTCTATCACTTTCTCGTTCACAATCCCAGCCATCTATTTCATTCCTAACACACTCTGGAATTACACACTTACTTCTGATTTGACAGCCTCGTGCCCTTCAACAACCTTCCCATCCTCCTTTGTAACTAAGAGAAGCTTATTTATGTTCTGTCTTCCATTTACTGATTAATGAAAGTAGCTAGTATTCTAGTCCCCCAAGCTAAGTCATTGTATCCTTGCCTTCTGCTTGAAAAAACTCTCTTCGACCCTGACAATAGTAATATAGTATGTACAACAGCCCTTTCACGCATGCACAAAGTTAGATCTCCATGCGCTGTATGCAGAACATATTGAGCCTTATACATTTTTTCTTTTGCATCTTTAACTCTATTAGAAATGTTGGAGAAGTGATCCATCCCTATTGAAAAGTTTAATTCCTTCTTTAGCTTTCTGAGTTCGCAACACAACTGATACATTGTACAACCCCCCAAATTCTAATCCCAAACTTTCTTCACCAGAGGCATGAAACTCGTCATGATCCATCCACATATCGAAAAATCTAAATGGTTTCTTGATGTTTTGATCATCGCCAACAACTTTTACCACCATGGAAGAATGGTCCGACACACCAGAAGGCAAAAATCTAGCTTCCAACAATGGGAAGTTCAAACTCCAATTCTCATTCACAAGCACACTATCTAGTTTCCATATAATCAGATTCTTAGGGCATTGGTTCGTTCAAGTATTAGCATACATGAATACCAAAGATCATCCACTTTAGCTTTTTGAATACAAGTTTTGAACCTATCCATATAACCAGTTTGTCTGATTGGTTTCGGATAGCATTAAAGTTGCCCATAAGAATCTATGGGGTGGACTCCCAGCCACCACTCTGACTCACTATATCAGACCATAAAGCCTCATGTAAGGATGTGTTATTGTCTTTGTAAATGATTGAAGCGTTGAAGCAAATATCAGTACCTAAATACGACCGCGACAAGATAAATCATAATTATACAAGAAAGACCAGTTACGAAGAAGAAGTCAGGAAACATTATCTTTAGTCCTGTCTCTAACCCGAGTTTCAACCAAACCAAAAAGAGCCACCCTCTTTTACTGGATAAGACGACACAATTGTAAGTGCTTTATAGGATCATTCAAACCTCTAACATTCCAACATCCAATAATCATAGGAAAATAGTGAGGAAGACAAATAACAAAACAATGATTACCTCGACTTGCCCCCCCACGAGGAGCCTGATTTCTTATTCTTCTTTGAAGAGCCTGTCGAACCTTTCTTCTTTTTATCTAGAGACTTTCTAGCCTTACTTGTTAGCTGATTAACATTTTCCTTGTTGGTGGAATTTGGAGTTTGAGGACTTGCCAAGATCGGGAACGTAGACTCCTGATCGGTACATTACCCACTCGTATCACCTCCCCTAACTTAAATATCAACATTCGCCTCATGACTATTTACCGAAGGAACCTAGTTCACGATCGCACAAGTAGCTGTATTGAAGTCGACAAACCTTTGATCTAAGACAGTATATGTAGCCCCCTCCTTATGCACTATATCTCCTCGTAAACTCTTCAGAACAAGAGAAGTAGGATTTCCATCTTCATAACAATTTGCATTACGTGCACCAGATGCTAAATGACCATCCTCATTACAATTAGAATTATGCACACCAGATGTCGAACAAGCATCCTTATTACAATCAGAATTACACACATCTGATGTCGAACGACCATTCCCACCACTTGCAAAACCCTTATTTTGTTTAACAACTACCTATCATTGAAACTAATTCTGCTTATTTTCCGCAGATTTAGAGCTAACAATGCCAAATTTCCTCTTACCCTCTGCCACCGCTGAAAGATTATCAATTTTATTATTAGAGCATATTGTTGTGGTATGTCCAAAGACATTGCAATTATTGCACTTGGAAAGTATCCATTCATAATCAGTTGAAATTGTTTTGAATAACCCATTTGGATAGCGTAGGTCATATTCCTTAACCAACATCTATTAAGCATCTATCTCAACACAAACTTTCGCGTAGCTAAGCCTTTTACGCAGCAATATAGTAAGATCAGCATGAAGAGGAACCACTTAATTACTTATTTACACATTCAAGTTTCCAAAATTCCAACATATGCTTTCTAACATATCACACAACATGCCAAATATTCATTTTAAATCAAAATTCTACATTAAATTTCCATTTCTAAAGCCTTCAAATTAATCCATACACATTCAATATCCTAAAAAACACATAAACTTCATATCCATAATTTTCCCCAAACACACATACTATATGAAATTCATATATCTAACCCAAACATCTTTCTTAAATACAATACTCATACTTGTACATTTAATAAACATACAATCCCACAACATTTAAACTAATTTAGCCATTTCTCAAAAATTTCTCCCATGGATTGGTGTATAAATTCCTTCTTAATTACTTATAACTCTTATATGTTTTTATTCTACTTATTGCTTACCTATATCATACCATTTTCATAAATTTTAATGCAAAACACCTAATTCCCAAATAATTTTTAAAACCCTAGAATTAAGAAATTTAGGGGTTTCATACTAAACCCACAAAACAAGAAAATAAATGTAAAGAACATCTTACCAACTAAAATTAAGCTTAAATTATGAGTTTCTTGTAAATTGTTTTCTCTAAACCTTCTTTCTCTCTCTAGATTTTTCTACTGGCAAACTTGTTTCTCTCTCTCTATTCCCCCTTTAAGTTTGTTTTCTCCACTAATAATCACTCATAATCTCTCCATAACCTTACAAAGTTTAAATATCTAACACAAATTTTGAAAGAAAATGAGAAGAAGTGTTCTTCTTTCTATGGTTATTGTCGGCCTCAAATAAAAAAGAGAAGGAATTTTCATCTAATTTATGATTTTTCCATTACTACTTGTCTCTTTGTTATTTTATGTAAATTACACAACCACCGATACCTTTGTACATTTTTTATGCGTAATTTCATCAATATTTAATCACTAACTCACGGAGAGCCTTCACCCCAAATAATAGTACTTTTATTTTATTTAATTATTTATTTTATTTAATTATTTATTTTCATCTATTAAGAATTTTTGGCTTTTAATACTAACTAACTAATTTTAGACTAGGGATTTACAAATTAAGTTTTTTTAATTATGAATTGGGTTTGTTTAATTATATGTTGACTTGAAATGAAATTGAATTATAGGTTATGTGATTGGTGTTGAATTGTTCATGAATTATGGTTGAATATGACTTGTTGAGTTTATTATTTTTTTTTAGAGAAAGTTTAAAGGCTAAAAAATGTTATTGGTACGGTGACACATAAGTGTCTCTATTGATCCAAATAAGGTTAGGTTACTTGAATTTAGGTTAGCATTACAAATAGAGGATGTTTTTTAGGTTGTTTGCTGTTAGAATTTGCTTATAATTATTTTACTTGGCAAAGTACAGATTGTAGTCCTTTTCAAGTTGTGTATGGTCATAATCCATTGAGTCAATGACTTAATTCCTCTTCCAGCAAGTCTAAATTTTAGTAGTAATGCTATATAAAAGGCCAAACAACTTAAAAAGTTACATGACCAAGTTCATGACAAGATTGAAAGGAAAAATCAAAACCACGAAATTCAAGCCAATAAGAACCGTAAATATGGGAAAAATCAAAAGCACCAAATCCAAGCCAATAAGCATCGTAAATATTTAGAGTTCAAGAAGGGTGATCTGGTTTAGGTACATCTCAGCAAGGAAAGGTTCTCATAAGGTAAATTTTCTAAGCTCAAACTGAGGGCTGATGGTCCTTTTAAAGTTTTGAAGCAAATTGGTGAAAATGCTTACAAAATTGAGTTACCCGCTCACTTAGACATTTTAAACACTTTTAACATGGCTATTTTATCTCCTTTTTATGGTGATGATTCAACATTTGCTCGAGGTTGAGTTTTTTTTAATAGGGGGACATGATATAGGAGTGTCCTCTACTAGTCCAAATGGAGTTAGGTTACTTGAATTTTAGTTAGCATTACAAATAGAGGATGTTTTTTAGAATGTTTGTTATTAGCTAATGTCCAACTTTGAGCCTGAATTTTTGTCTCTTGATTGCTTGGGGAAATGAGCCTATGCATGCATTGGAGTTTTCTGCAAAGAATTATGTCAGTTTTAATTTTAGTGCTTCTTAGGTGTCTGTTTGCACTTCTTAGAGTAAAAAACAAGTTATTGTTATTTATTGTCTAGAATTCTACTAAATTTAATTATTAGGTCTGATTTATGTTATTTTGATGTTTCCTAGACTCGGGAGGATGTTCCAAGTATATAATTATGATTTAGACCATGTATTGGGATCTTTTGAAAAAAAATGAATTAAAGTCTTTTGACTTGGTTTATTAGCATTTATCAAGTTTTGTATCTTATTTTTTACTTATTTCCTTGACTTTGTGTCTCTAAGGTGATGATTTGATCTGTAACATTAGAGTGATGAGTGGTGAGCGAAAAACACTTTTTTTTAGTGACCTTTACTAGGATTTTCATATCATCTTGGTATCACCATCTAAAATAGCCTTACAACTCCACTCCCATTAGTGTTTGATGCTCCATCAATATATAACACCTATTGGTCAGTGGTTGACTAAGAGTCTGCTGCTATATATTTGGTCTCTTATAGAGATGATCCAATAAAGGAGCACTCTGCGATGAAGTCAACCAAAACTTGTCCTTTAAATGCTGATCTAGGTTGGTATTAGAGTCTAAACTTACCCAACTCGATAGCCTACTTGACCAAGAACCTAGACTGATGTGGACCAACCTAGAAACACCAACATAGACCCATTACATGTTCCAAATAGGCCAATGACTCGGTCTAAGACAAAGGCATTGAAAGCGATATTGAATGTATTGATTTTGAAGGTTTAAACCAATTCAGATTTGAAGGGTTCATTGAAGTACCAAGAGGAGGCCCTAGTATATCTTATCCATGTGCAAGAGGGACCCAATCCAACCTTATTTGGGCTATGAGGTTAGGAGAAAACACAACAAAGAAAACAAAAGAATCCTACTACAACTTGGAAACAACATGTGTGGCTACTTTTCCTTTTGTTTCTAGGATTAACGGGCTACATGGAAGGCTATAAATAAGCCTTGAATTGGTTTTGTAATATTTTCTTTCTTTCTCTTCTCATGGCAGAACGTGGATTTAATATTATAGGCTTTGTTTTATTTTGTTAGCTACAACTCAAGGTTTGTTTGGATCAGTTTATGAGTTTTTTAGTTTAAGGTTTTTTGGGTCAGTTTTGTAAGTAGATACATTAGGTTTAATTTTTGAAGAAATATTTAAACTCATGTAACCTAAATTTCAGTAGCTATTGATGAATATTACTCTTGAATTTTTTTAGTTTTAGCGTGTGAGAGTGATTCTTGCATTCTTCAGTTCTTGAACGAACTGAATCTGACTTATCGAAAATGAACTGGCTTCGCGGCATCATTCTACTTTATCACACCCGGACATCGTGGTTATCGATTAAAAAAAATTCAAGGAAAAGGAACATATATTTGACATCTTGTTCTTTGGGGGAAAAGGTCTCGTTTAAGGAGTCGCCACCTAGTATTATGGTCATTAGGAACCCTAACTAGTCAACAGAGATTCTATGGTACGAGACTGATTACGCGAAAGAGAAAATATTATCGCCCTTTAAGTGTCCTACCTGAGAGAGGCTACATTACTGGTTTTATCTTAGATTGCTAAGAGTTTGTTGTATTATGCTCTTCATGGTTTGCCTAGGATATTCCTGACTTTAGCGTCAGTGAATACTCGACTACAAATATTTCCAACTCTGGTGTTGGTAAATATTACGTAACCCAAAAAGTATAGTAATCCTGACTCTAACGCATGTGAATAAATCCATAAAATTTGGATTAAAAAAATAAAGTTATTTTTTTTATTATATTATTTTTTTGGGGGGGTGAATCTAGCCTAGTTGTACAGGCTGGGCTGGACCCAACAGGCCCGACCTGGTCACTATTCTAAGCCAGTGACTTAGCTGGCCACTATTCACGCATGTTGTGCACGGTGCAAAGATAATTAAATTACTTTCGCACAATGTCAAATACAAATTACAAAGAAAAAAAACGTGCCTGGTTCTCGAGACGAAGGGTCGAAAACGATAGCAACGTCGTTTGTCGTTCACTTGCCCTATGTTCTCTCTTTTGGTCTCCTGTTCTCTCTGTTTCTCTGCTTGCTATGTTCTCTCTTTTGGTCTCCTTTCGCTCCCTTTGTCCCTGTGTTTTTGTCCGTTTGTTTTGTCCCCTCTGGTATTCTTCTGTCGTCCTATACCTGAGTTATCATTCCTTCTCTTCCGTGTCTATCTTCTCCTCTAGTTCCTTCTGTGTTTGTTTCTATTTTGTCTTTCGTCTTTCAGTTTGTCCTCTTATTTTCTTGGTTCTCTAGTTTTTTTTGTGGCCTTCTCCTGGAATGCTCTGTTTTTGGTGCAGTAGCTGTTGAAGATGGAGACCTATGTAAGGGTGTCCCTGCTATCGGTTGGAGGCTGATTTTCAGCTGAGGAGACGAACTCTCGAAGTTTACAGGTTGCTATTGTTGCCGGTTGGAGGCTGGCGTGCAGCTCTGCTATGGTTGATGAGGAATGGTATTATGGTTGCGCCTGTGGTGAGTGATCGGGCAGCCCTTGTGGTATTCTTGTTGGTTGACTGATCTACCATGACAATGGTTTATGGACTGGTGCAGTCACTTGGTGGAGCTGTTGCCATGGGGAGAAGAGAGTTGGAGCAGCGCCAATTGAGACGTGGAGGAACTGGCCACAGTGGAGAAGAAGTTGCGACCTTCGGTGATGGATCAATGATCTGTAATGGTTCTAGGTTGGAGATAGGGTTGTGGTGGCTATTGTTTTGTTAGGGTTGCTCAGTTATGCAACCGATTGGGTTTTTTTTTTGTATTTTTCTGCTTAGGTTTTCTTGTAATTTCTTCCCCTTTGCGCACATGCACTAGGATTTGTATTTATAGTGAAAGAGTCCCATTGCGAATGAGAAACAATGTTCCAAACAAACTCATTCTCTTCTTTGAAATTTGAATTTGATTAAGAATCAAATTCGAAAAAAGATAACTATCATTATCTTAATGATAAGGATAAAATGACAAAAGCACGTTGTAGTCCCTAGTTTTTCATAAATTGACAAATCACACTTTCATCAAAATAAGTCCCTAATCTTTTAATTTTACATTTTAACTCCCATAAAATTAAATTAAAAAGTTAATGGGCCAAAATTGGGTTATACCATATTTCATTCCAATAATGTTGGTGCCTTGGGGTAGGTTTTTATTGTGTCACATTCATATCAGACCTATTTCAGCTTTCCAGAATCAGATTTTAATCTTGATTGTGAGTTGCATGACCATGTGATCATGAGGTTCGCATTATGAATAAGTCAAGTTTGTGGAAAATTTACCTTAAAAGGATAGTCAATCAATATAATTATTTGGTGTACGTAGAAATATGGCTTCATTGTAGCACTAACCAAATTGAAGGCCACTTTTTTTATTTTCATATATCTTATTAAAGCATCATGAAGTACCTTGATGCATAACACACAAACTTCCAGTTTCCCTCTTTATCTTGTATTAATAATGCACTGATTGCCAAATCTGCATCCTCTAAATAATGAAAAAGATCATCTCCTTTTCTAGGATATGAAAAGATTTTTAGGGAGGATAGATGAAGTTTGAGTTTTTTAAAGACTTGCTGGCACTCTAGAGTTCATTTAAAACTAGAGATATTCTTTAGCATTTTGAAGAATAGCAAGCAACATTATTCAAGGTATGAAATGAATCCGTTAAGGGTGGTGATTCTTCCTATTAACCTTTAGACATCCGTTAAGGTATAATTGAGAAGGAATCATTTTTAGGATAGCTTGTATTTTTTTTTAGGATTGGGCTCAACACCTCTCATGCTAACCAAGAAACCTAAAAAATTTCCTTTTTTATGGCAAAGGCACATTTGGCTAGATTCGATCTCATCATTGATGTTATAGAACAGAGAAGACCTCTTGCAGGTCCTAAAGATGTTTCTTAAAATTCATGTTTTTAATCAACATGTCACCAACATAGGCTTCCATGTTTTGGCCTCTTTGATTCTTGAAAACCTTATTCACCATTCATTGATACATGTCTTCTCTTCATCATCAGAATACATAAGAATTTGATGATATCCTGAATTAGCATTCAAAAAACTCAAATGCTTAAAACCAGTCATGAAGTCAACCAACTAGTCTATTTTTTGTAATGAAAAACTATCTTTGGAGCACGCCTTATTAAGGTTGGTAAAGTTAACACACATTTGTCATTTTCCATATGGTTTTTTCACCAAGACCACATTGGCAAGCCATTCTAGGTACATTACTTCATAGATAAACCTAACCTTTAGCAACTTATTTATCTCCTCTGAGATGGTTTTTTATCATTATCCTATAAAATTTTAATTTTTTACTAAACAAGGTTGATACCAAGCATATTTAAAGGCTTGAAGATTTTTTTTTATTTGTGGATATTAAAGAGCTCTACCAAGGCTTTCTCTTGCTCAGGGTTCAGTGCCCAATCTTGGTGTAGGCATTTTTTCTAGATGGAGGCCAATTTTTTTCAACTCTTCCATAGCTCATGTGTTTTGTCATAACCTAATTTTGGCCCTTTGGCTTTTAATTTAATTTTTACAGGGTTTAAAATGAAAAATTAAAAGATCAGAGATTTATTTCGATGAAAAGTGTGATTTGTCAACTTCTGTGAAAATTAAGGACTACAATGTG
>Ga0307510_10007135_pt1 | contig 13304 bp, 9 predicted proteins | sample 12_EM_MG_FD_207224 | JGI IMG/M metagenome (GOLD analysis project Ga0307510, IMG submission 207224) | Populus trichocarpa ectomycorrhiza microbial communities from riparian zone in the Pacific Northwest, United States - 12_EM | ecosystem: Host-associated > Plants > Roots > Unclassified | place... | reverse complement strand
ACCCCCTTCCCCCTCCTCCAATCATCGCCAACTGCCTCCTAATCATCGCCGTTCTACTGCGCTGCAATGTCCCAGACACCATGATTTTGGGAGAGAGGTGTGTTCATGTCTGGCAGATATCCACCCTGCTGACCGAGGTCCAGTGCGCAACCCGAAGAGGTTTCTGACCTGATAGCCCAGAAACTCGTGGCTTTGGGTGACGGGTATCGTGTCGACCCAAAGTCCGAACCCATTGGCACTCTTCTCGTATGCAGTTCGGCAGGAGCGACGTGGAGAAACCGATCTGTTCGATGTGGTCCTACATTTCGTGAAGGTGAATTTCAGAATACACCTATCATCCGTATCCTTCCTGTACACCATAGGACCAGAACTGTTCACTCACGTGAGCCCTCGGGCTATAATACTTGTTACACCCCACCTGGATCTGGAGCGAGAATCACTCTCACTCGTCCAAGACCTGGTCCCCAAGTGGGTGGCAGCTGTCTCTGTAGCTCCGCACACAGGAGAGGTTGCCCGGGATGTGGTTGATGCCTTGCTGCAGATTGCAGCTAATCCCGATCTACGGCAACTCATACCCGCTGATGTTTGGCTGTGGTTAAACGAGCGGCCTTCCCTGCCATCTGAATCCAGGGGCCGCTTGGTGTGGGGGCACCGTGATATTTTCCTGGCGGTTCGAGGACTCAACAACATCGAAGTCCTCACGTCGTACCTGACCCTGGTCTGGCCAATGGATTACGATGGCGACTTTACGGAGACGCAAATGTCGGTTCGTGAGGACTTCAACGGAATTGGCGTGGGCCGCCATCGGGCAGAGCTTATCCAAAGGGTGGACGACTTTCTAGGCGATTCGGACTGGGAGCCAGGGGATCATAGAAGGGACCAACACGAAGAAATCAAGAGGATATTACGGGAGCTGGACCAGGAAGCGACCGAAATCCTCAATCGTGTGCCTCACAATTTTATCTTTCTCAGCCCGCTGACCCCTCATGGACCTGCACAGAATCCCGCTCGACGTTCATGTGTGCTCTGCCTCTCCCGTGTCCATAATCTCGTATTTGGGACACTTGGCATTATTCCCGACTGGTCACTTTCCCCATCCCCATTCCGTATTGTAACCTTTTTTTTGCACTCTGCCCGTAGTTTCGGAATGACCGCTATTCCGCCTAACTTTTCGAGGAACTTTTTGTAGTTTCTTTTTCACCGCTGTTTTCTTGATTTTTCTTGTTACGCGTTGTGTCTCACATCGTCTTCGTAAAACAACGATCCATTCAGTTTTTATTTCACTGAGCTTATCCATTGGACTGCAAGCAGCCAAGCACTGAAGTACTGAACGTCGGACTCATTTCTCCAGACGTTGTTGTTCCTTGCGAGACCGGTGCAACCGAATCGGATAGGTCCGATCGGTTGGCGTTTAACCAGTGGATGGTCGAAACTGAGTACCGACCGAGCGCTGGCGCACCACGCTCGCCGAGGTCCTTCCAACCGGTCTGAAGCCTGAGGCCTCTTCATGGCCCAAGAATTAACCCTTCTCCAAGACGCGACTCTGTTGCGACTGACAGAGGCTCTCCTCTCAAAGTCCGATCTCTAACTATTTGTTCCCCCACCGGCGAACGTGTACGTCACCCTCCTCACACCGCCCATCACTCGCGAATTTTTACAAGAAGGTCAACTAGGAACCCGAGCATTCCAATCCGTCTTGCGAGTCGACTCGGAACACCCTCTGGACCGCGGTCTCCCAGGTCTCCTCGTCGATCAACAAAACGCGACCGGTCTCAGCCCGCGTGCCACCGAAGTGCTCGTAGAGGTTTTCGGATGGTACTGACACCTCAAATCCATGGAACGATACAAGTGGTACACATGGGTCTAACTCATGCTCGTCTCGCATAAATGGAGATCGACGATCTTGGGACTGCACGGGAGACGTGCGAACTGCTTGCTCGCCGTGTAAGAGGATACGGACGATTCTAAGGTATGTTTTTTTTTTTTTTACTTTGCCGATAAGCATCACGGTTTGCTGGACACTCCCCTGGGGTCGAGGATCCCAGCATGTCTAACGTGTTAGCTTCCGCGCAAGATTCTGAACCAAAGAGGCAGTTCTTAGGAGGGTCCATTGTAGGTGCATGCCTTTGGCTCCGCACCCCCACCGCGCACGTCCAGCTATATGGTCAGAACAACGCGTTCTCTCGAAATGCTAACCGGACCCTATGAAACGTCCTGTCTAGCACGGAATGACATGGAAAACAAGGAGCTCGTCGCCTCCTGTATTTATAACGGCTGAGCCAGTCCTGGCAGATCTCCTCAACCCCTCTCTTCCAAGCGTTCTGATTCTCGCGCATCTATACCCCCCCGCTGTGTTTCCCTCAAACCAATCCACTGCGGACTGGCCGGTCCGAGTTAATAGCACCCTTCATATCAAGTGATTCGTGATGACACACCCCCCACCGGAAGTACGAGGGGCCATGTCAAAAAATCACCAGTCAGCCAGAGGATCGCTTCATCCACAACCCGGATCTTTCCGCGTCAAAGATCAAGTACGCGATGAAAGCCGGCCTGTACCAGTAATGCAAGGGGACCCGTCAGTCAGACCCCCGAAATTGTTGCTTCTCTGGTCAAACCTGCCCGCACGCTTGTCCCCAACAACTCACACCCACCGGTAAAAGCTCTGCGCACTCTTGTCTCAAAAAGCCCAGCAGAAGAACCTGCCCTCATCAGCAAAACCGGAAACTCACTGTGCCGGCTCTGTGCTGCTGTAGACGCAGGAGATGTATCTGTGGTGCTGGACGCTGGCAGGTAAACGCCCGTCACAGCGTCACAGCGTTGGACGGTTTTGCTGATGCTCACCCTTGCCCCCAACAAACGAGCTGTCAAATCTGTCCGTACTCCCGCCGGCGACAGTTCACCCGACCTAGATTTCGCTCACATCCGTCCGTGTTTACCTTGCTGATTGTCGGTGCGAATCCGATGAAGGGGAATAGAGTCTGCGCACAGTGTAACCAGCATGGGACAGATGTCGAACTCTTGAAGAACTACTTCGCTCTCTTCCCATACGGCTTGCCCACTACTCACTGTGTATCTCGTCAGCAGCTGGTCGAAGGTATTCTCAAAAGGGAATTCGGTCATGAAGGATCCAAGAAACTCCTTTACCGCCCTCGTCGGAGAGAGATGCCTCTTTTCCTGATGAAAAAAAAAAAAAAAAAAAAGAAACAGGCGCGTCGCAAAAACCATGTCTTCCGTTCCCAACGCTTGCGAATCTCGGAACGCATGTATGTTCATGGCCCCAACCGGTTTCCAACGACGTCGTGCCCAGACATCGGCGTATTAATCCATACTACGTGGCTGCTCGATTGAAAATTCCGCCCGCCTGTTCCGTGAACAAAACTTCTTTTCAAACAAATTGTAGGACAGACGCCGAGTCGCAGGGACGATCATCGTTCTGATGTTCGATACCCTCCAACACAAGTACCGGACACAGTTACAGAAAGAACTAGACAAACCGGAACACTCCGTGGGGTGATGAACGCGGATTGGGGCCGAAGCAGACGAAAATTCGAAGTTCAATTCTCGGGAAACTCAACATCACTCGAAAGTAGACACTTCCCCCATCATGACGGTATAGTTTTCGAACAAATCCGTTGCGCACTTGAAGCTTGAAGTGTTGAAAACCGAGGAAGTGAGAGAGGTCGGAGTCGAGGTAATGATAAATAAATGATCAAGAAAAACGGCCGCCCCAACTTTAGTGAGAACGTCGTAAAAACATAACGTACTTGTTACAACATCACAATACTATCTTTATTGGACTGGACTCTTAAAACAAGATCTCCTTCGTACGACGATCATGGCAAGTACATTATCCGAAAAAAACGTTCTACCTGAACCACCTCCTGGAGTTAAAAAATGAGGGACGATTGTGCTTTTGACCTGATGACGACTTGCCCTCTGCTCCCGCTAATGGAAGCAAAGGGAATCCACTGATCCAGTCCCCGAAGACGGTATTTATCTGACCTTGTTGATCCGCTGGAGGAATTCCCAACTCCGATGCATCCCTGCCCAACGGCTCGAGGCAACGCTCGTAGTCATCCATGAACGGCAACTCTCCACCCCCCAGCAGCGTCCGCACCCTCGTCCAAAGCCCTTCGACATGCCTCTCCCTCTCGTCGTCAGGCAAAAACTTGAAAAGCAGCGCCAGGAGATAGATCGTCTTCCATCTTGCCCGGTCGAGGTCGACACCGACACCGGCCTCGGAGCCCTTAGCGACCCCGGGGTCCCTGACAGAAGGATTTCCGATCGCCTCCTCCATCTGCACGATCAGCCCCTGTACCCTCTCGACATCCAGCTCGTCCGTCCGTGGGAGTTTGAACAGGATAAGAGTCAAATAGATCCGTGTGTCAACGACATCTTCGTCCGCCGCACCCTTCTCTGGGTCACCGAGACCGGAGAACAACGCATCGATAACTGATCCAACCTTGATCTCGCTCGTGACGGGGGTGGCCTGGATCGATGTACCGAGGTTTAGGATCATGGCCATCGTGTAGATCGTCATTGATAGGTCGTGACGACTCTCTAGGGCGGCGCTGAGGAACTTCATGGCCGTGTAATCCGTAAGAATCGATAGTCCACTATTGGCCATAGCATAGTGCGGTGCGACCGCGGTGAACGCATCGGTGGCGTGGAGGTTCAAGCGTTCACGGTGGTCTTCCGGGATTCCCTCGTTCGTCTGGCTCCGGATGTAAACGATGTCCGTAAGCACTGTCTCCCGAGACTTGAATTCATGTGGGACACGGCAAGCCAGCCAGAATGCGAATGTGACGACATCGGGGTGAGTGGTGTTGGCCATAAGCGCACCAATCAGCTCCGAGGCGAGATCGTCGAACGTGATCTTCCGGTCCACCAACGGCTTCCTTTTGGGGGAGGAGAGGGGATCCAAAGCATGCGTGGTCTTCCGGTCCACCAACAGCTTCCTTTCGGGGGAGAAGGAGAGGAGATCCAAAGCGTACGTGATCAGAGCTCTGACCACGGCCTCGTCCTTAGACCATGGTGAGTCGTGATTTTCGTAAAAGATTGAGAGGAAGGGGACGATGGACGACGCGTTGTTGGGATCGCCCCGAGGGATACACGCGTGCATGCCATGGATAAGGTCGATGAGAACTTCGTTGTTGAGGGGATTGTCGCTGCGAACGTGCCGCTCAAGCATTGCCTTAATCTCTCTGACGAATTCCCGCCGATCCTGGACCTTCAAACCGTTCCACTCCATATCCTTGGCCTCCTCAACATCCTTAGCCTCCTCCGCATCCTTAGCCCCCCCCACAGGAGAAAGCCATGCTGTTGCAGTCAACAACTGTGCCCGAATCTCCTCGGAGTATGACGGATCGGATTTCGTTCGGAAAGCGTCGATAGTGAACCACTGGGCCACCCAGGCAACGAAAGGGGGTACAGGAATCCCTCCAATGTCGCGGTCGCAATCCGAATTTTTGTCTACTGCCGCCTGGAATTTAGCATTCCCAAGTACGAGAATGCAGTCGATGGCAGTATCGGTCTGATCTTGGCCCTCTTCGCGGAACCAAGCCTCGAGGACCAAGTTAGCGAGTTCGACGACGGACCTCTGGAAACGACCGTAGGGATGGGAAGAGGAGATGAGGGCCAAGCTTGAGACCAAGGCCCTGGACTCGGGCGGATCGAGTGGCACCCGAGTGAGCCACAGTATAGCCTCCGCTTGTGCCTCCTGGCTGATATCTAAATCATCCGAGTCGTTGCGTGGTGCGGTAGCCAGTTGGACGAGCGTGAACCCGCGCCCTTCCGAGGAGATTTTCTTGGTTCGCTTGTACCAATGATGGAGGGTTCCCGTGCCGCAGACGATTTGAATGATCGGGTAAAACATCGAACCGATTACGTAGCGGAGAGTGCTGCAGCAGATGTGTAAAAAACCGTTGACGATAGAGATAGCGGCCTTTCCAATGATGAAGGAGGGCCGATAGGAGATGAACGTCGAATAGTGGAAGAGGGGAAGGCCCGCCGCGGAGGGCAAGGTGAACACCAGGAGGTACGCGACCAAAAAGAACCCGGCTACGAGTGAATAACAGGCCAACACTATCTTGTCCAATTCCCAGAGGAATAGGGCGGCACCAATGGTGAACAACATGATGGAGAAGAGGAGGAGCCCTGGGAGGACGGCAATAAAAATGTGAGCGTACAATTGCTCGAATGTCTTGAACTGCATGTGCCGTTGACAAGCGCGACGGAGGCCGCCGACAGGGCCTATGCCATAGCTGTACTCCGTAAGCCACCATTTCAAGGACATGGCGTAGACGGTGGCACAGACACTGATGATGAGGCTGGCGCACAAGAGGGAATTCGCTGCAATCGCAAGACCACTGGGTGTCGTGGGGATGGTTGGGTCGGGTATGTTTGGGCCGCCACCGCTCACCAACTGGTATAGGAGCAGGACCGCCTGTTCTGGATAATCCGGCTTCAAGTCTTCGAAGGACTTGATGAGGAAGCCTGTGACGACACCAGACCACAAAGCAGCCTGCAGATCGTGGGTCAGTCCAGTCAGGATCAGTGATCATCGACCACCGTGACCACGAGACTCACGAAGACGAGTAGTATGTCCAAATCTCGATCCCACTTCCCCGACCTCTTTTCATCAAACTCTCGAGAAGCTTTGTTATAGGTGGGCCAGAATCCCGCATGTATACCCTCGGATGTACCGGCGGTTTCATAAGGGGGTGGGCTGGGGTTCCGGGTAGCGGACTTTGGGGTTGATGTGGATCTACCTGCACCACCACTAGGAGCAGGCCGGCGGGATCGCGTCGGAGAAGCACGTGGTTCTGAGGTCTGTGAGACTGGTGAAGTGGGGATAAAGCTCGGTGGTTCTGGTGAGACACGTTCTTCAAAGGGGGGAGACCATAAGGTTTGTTGGGTATCGTATCGGGACAGTTGCCGTCTGTGTCCACTGTTACTGAAAGGCGATCGAAGGGGAGACACTGGCTGGGATGGGAGCGGGAGGATATCCTCGGGCGTGGTTTCAGATACGAAGGTCTCAGCTTCGACCGCCTGAGATGTCGACGCGCGGAAAGGCTGTTGGTGGACGACCAGACTCAGTGATCGCCTGGCAATGACAGGACGACTCTCCAGCGGCGATGGGCTGCGGTTTAGGGTTGCGTCTGTCGAACGCATATGGTGCAGCATGGCGATAGTGAAAAGAAGGGAGATGTGCGAGGCGAAATCCAGTCGGCGGCAGGGAGTATATGCAGTGTGGCCACGACGAAGGCACTCTGCAGATATTCGGATATTAACACCCGTGAGGATTATTTTAAATACAGCGTGTTTCCCGTATCCGGGCTCTAAGACACAGATTTACGTGAAGGACCCAGTGCGATGAGATGAGGCAGAAAGCAATGTTGCTGCAGCACGGCAGCAGGAATCATGAGGTTGAGAACAGTTGACGCCATGAGGCCAGATCGGGAACCGACCAATGGATCATGTAGCACTTGGGTAACATGTACACGCTACAACCGATATGGGTGTAGGACGTCCAGCGCCCAACCGGAGCGCGAGTGACAGATGGCCACCGCGGTGTCTTCTAGTTTCGCCCCAGATACGCCTAGCTTTATTAAGAGAGTTTCATGTAGTCCCGGTACCACGTGCGCCAACAGGTGACCAGGCTTCCCTCTCCCATCCCATCGATCGCGACTGGCGGGCAGGACAACATATGTAAGTTACGGCTGTTTGCATTTCGTTAGACCGTCTTCTGATATTAAGGTTTAATCTCCACGAGAATAATCCCTGATTTTTTCCGGCATGTCGGTGCGTTTCCCGTATCCAGGTTCTAGGATATGATTTTCCGTACGGCTACGAACAGAAGTGACAGAAAGCAATGTTACTGCAGCGCGGTAACAGCAAGAATCATCGAGGTCAAGAATAGTCTCGGCTCCATCCGGTCAGATCGCCGCGATCACTGCTTTATGGGATGGGGCTCCTGGGGAACGTGCAACACACCCAAGGACCCGACAATTCTCTGGGGTGACATGACGACGCATTCTCTGCGTTGACTCCTCTTTCTTTGCCGAGTCGCGGTGCTTGTGAATTGAGCGTGGTTACTTGGCGCATTGCCGGTTGCCCCGGAGGTCGTTTGGGGTAGAGCCTATGAGCACGCCGCACGCGGTGTCAATATTCGTTGTCAAAATGGATTATTGTAGGGCAACGAGCGGTAGTGGATGATATATACCCAGCTATATGCACCCATACCGCTCTGAGTGAGCGCATACACCCGAAATTGTGCTTCTACCTCCAGATATGTACACAAGGCTGCTTCTGATCACCCTCCAACCGGGCCAGCAAAGTTCAACGAAACCTCCCTTCAAAATGAGGTACCCCCATCCCCGGTAAAAGTTCACGAGACGGTTAGGAGGTGAAATTTGCAACCAGAACAGACTGACTGCGCTTGCCGGTGAGCGCTGAGCTTGAGCCTCCAACCGGCTTGGGACTACAGATATAGGTCCGTCGAGAATCGCTATAGTTGACGCCACGAAGCAAACTCGGGAACCGATCAATCGATCATGTGCAGTACCTGGGTTGAACACACGCGATAACCGACATGCATCAGTAAAAGTAAACTGGCCCCCGCGGGCGGCGCCAACCGAGCTTAGACCTAAACTTTGTGCTTTCTTGACAAAAAACTGTAGAATTTGCTGAGCGGTCGCACAGCGCTACGTAGGTGTGCCGTCTTACTGGTGTGGGTGTGGGACGTTCAACATGCACAACTGGAGCGTCAGTGACCGATGGCCATCGTGGTGTCTTCGACCCAGATACGCCTAACCTTATCCGAGTGCCTACAGGTGGCCATCTCTTCCTCTTCCATTCCATCATTTGTGACCGGTGGGCGGTAGGCTAGGAGCTGACAGGACGACATAGCTAAGTTACACAGTATGAATGAGTAACTTTCCATGGCCCGGATAGAACGTTCCCCAAAAGTGCTCGTGATGGGTGATAGTGGCCGTGGTTTGTATTGTTTCTACATGCTTAGTTCAGGCAACGACAGGGGGTCCGTACCAAACCCCGTGATCACAAATCACCCTCCCCTCGTCGAGGCAACCTCTGGGACCTGGCCGGTTAAGGATCGGGTCTCCGCAGAGCCGGATCTGGGCTTGCGCCGAGACGACTAGGGGACCTGGATGCCAACTGGACGATTTCCCGCATCGTAGATATTGGCGCCGATTTTGAGTGGCAGTCAGGACCCCGACCGTCATGTTCAGGTCGTATAATAGGCTCCAAATGGGATCGCGGCGCTACAGTCCCAGTCTCCCCGACGACGTATCAAATTATAAGGAGGAGAGTTTTGTTCGTTGAGATGAAACGACCAGCCTGGCCTCTCATTCAGCGAACAGCTCCGGTCCAATCCGACCGACCCGATAATCAAAATGTCATTTCTGAGGGTTCATGGCAATATCGGGCCCGCCCATCAGATTCTGAACTTTTTCTCATGCTAAATACAATTTCTTTCACTACCAGATTTTTTTGCGGCCTGAATTCGACTTTTTTTCGGATCTTCGTGTAGCCACAATGTAGCCAGAACATTTTGAAGCCCAAAAACCCCAGCCGACGCCGGGAGCCAACTTGCGGAAATCAGATAAGGAAGTACGGTTGCTGACTAAGCTAAGACTTCCGACGCCCTCAGCAGGCTCCGTTGATCTACACCTCATCACACGACCACCACAAGTCAGCCTCCCTCCCTCCCTCATCGTCTCCCATATACGAAACATCATCCTCGGCAGGATAGGGAGCCGGAGTACTCGGATCCCTACGCCGCATCAACTCACGCAAAGAAGCGGTTCCGTCCGTATGAGAAGTAACCTGTGACGGTTGCGTCGTTTGACACGTCGTCGTAAGGTACTACGCGTTATAGAGCTCTCGATGAAACGACCGTGGGGGGCACCGTGTCAGATACCGCGTTTGATGAGGGCGAGAATCGCGGCTGGAACTTTAGTTGGTTCCGAACCGTCATCTGAATGCCCCCAAGATATCTGGACTCCATGGGAAGAGGAGAGGCGGTGGAACTAGTTTCGACTGTCGAAGTGGGTAACCACTGTGCTTGGGCGCCGTGGAAAGCTTCCGATGTAGAAACTGGTACGTTGGACATCGCCACGCAAATATGTTTTAACACCCAGCCCTCAGCCATGTCTACACTCGCATGCGGGTTGAGGAGCGGAAACGTTATTCTAGTCGATGTGACCGAAAAGCTCCTCTTGGCTCCTCCCGGATCACCTGCCGGCCGAACCATTCAAGCTTATCCAGCGATCTCTCCACACTCGGGGATCTGCCCCAGGCCCAGACAGCGATGATGACGGGGAGGAAATACCAGATCCCCACATCCCTGTATTGCTCCGACTATGCTCTTGCCAATCCCGAACGTATGCCTCTAGTGCTTCTCCGAGCCAGCGTTGAGCGTTGAACGTTTGCCTGGTGGCCATCGAAATGTATTAAACTCATTCTTAGACAGATCCTTTGTCTACATTATTCAACATACATCTTGCCAGAGAAGAGACCGACGAGAGACTTGACTGGAGTCCAGCTTCAAGCTCACAGTTGGGAGGGCGCAGTTCGAAGGGGGAGAGTACAAGAAGGAGGGCAGAAATGATATTTCATTTATTGGTCGTGAGTCACCTTATCTTGAACTAACGGTTCATTGTCTGCCCACCTATGCTCCGTTAAGACTCGAACTGAGAATGATAAATGATTATATATCGAACAGATGGAGAGAAACCGCGACACGACGGACTTGACGCCTCCAACCTGGGGGGGATCCAGCACAATATTGTCTGCTCGTCTTCAATCTCTTGTCATCTACCACCGTTGTGCAAATCTCCGACCGTTGATATATAACTTTGGTTCTTTCGGCAGTCCTGCCTGGCGCGTCTCCGGTGTTCAATAAACGCACAGCGGAAGGTACAAACCCGTGATCTGTTCCGTCCTCACTGTATCAGGGAACGTTTGCAAGACGCGACTGTACCCGGCGCCAGACCACCAGGACAAAACTTTGTTATCACCAGTTCTTCGAGCGGCAGTGCGGGTTCCCCGTCGAGCGAGCGAGCGGAAAACCCCAAGGACCACATCCAGTGATTCCGGACCGACCGAGATAGGTGCACATCCCGCTGTGAAGGATGCCGAGAACGCGCATAACACCCCCTATGCTCATCCCATCCTGGTATCGGATTTCGAAGGTGCTCACAAGAGCGAGGAGATAGAGGAGGCGACGGTACCGATGTGAAGATGGTTGCGCATAGCGAAACGACTTCCCTAAGTATCCTCCCACTTCCTAGCGCGGGACGCCGAGTTCTGGATCTAGCGTTGACTTCTCTATTTGATATCTGCTGCCTGGAGCGGTTGCTCGGCAGACTGATTGCTGATGAAGGAACAGCAGTGTTCAGGGAAACAATGATTCAGCACTCAGCTGCGTAACATCCGATGGATAATTTATAGTTTGAGATAGGAATAAAATGCTGGACGAATTGTGTTTTACGATGATACAACCGCGGGCGCGACGAAGAGAACAAAACGGGGGGGCATCATGAACAACAGACTGTAACGAGTCTCCTTACTGGCGCATCGAGAACCCGAGTGGCATATGTCTGTGCAAAATTGTGATTATTCTCGACGGGGAGAGTGTATGAAAGCAACGATGGTATCGAACGGGAACAAGTGACTCTGGGTAGTACGTGGGTGTGATGGGATTTATATATTTTCGTGGGCATCGAGTGGGATAGCGGAAAATTGGCATAGCGTGCTTGTTACAATGTTATGATACCGTATTCACTGAACTGAACCCTTAAAATAAGATCTCCGTACGACAGTCATGGGGATTACACTACAAAACTTCTATCCTAACCACCGCTTGGAGTGAAAAAATGAGGAACGATCGCGCTTCCGCGACCTGGCGGTAACTCGCCCTCCATTCTCGCTAATGGAAGCAAGGGGAATCCACCGATCCACTCCTCGAAGACAGTATTTGTCTGACCATGTTGGTCCTTTGCAGGATTCCCCAACTCCGATACACCCCTGCCCAACGGCTCGAGGCAACGCTCGTAGTCATCCATGGACGGCAACTCTCCACCCCCCAGCAGCGTCCGCACCCTCGTCCAAAGCCCTTCGACATGCCTCTCCCTCTCGTTGCCAGGCAAAAACTTGAAAAGCAACGCCAAGAGATAGATCACCTTCCATTTTGCCCGGTCGAGGTTGACATTGATACCAGCCTCGGAGCTCTCAGCGACCCCGGAGTCCCTGACGGAAGGACCCCCCGGGATCGCCCCTTCCATAGTATGCACGATCAACCCCTTTACCCTCTCGACATCCAACTCAACCGTCGGTGAGAGTCTGAGCAGGATAAGAGTCGAATAGATCCGCGTGCCAACGACGTCCTCTTCTGCCGCGCTCTTCTCGGGGTCACCGAGACCGGAGAACAACGCATCGGTAATTGATCCAACCCCGACCTCGTTCGTGGCGGGGGTGGTCTGGATCGATGTACCGAGGTTTAGGATCATGGCCATCGTGTAGACCGTCATTGATAGGCTGTGACGACACTCTAGGGCGGCGTTCAGGAACTCCAGGGCCGTGTATTCCGTAAGAATCGACAGTCCACTATTGGCCATAGCATAGTGCGGTGCGACCGCGATGAACGCATCGGTGGCGTGGAGCCTCAAGCGTTCGCGGTGGTCTTCCGGAATTCCCTCATCCGTCCGACGCCAGATGTAAGGGATGTCCGTAAGTACTGTCTCCCGAGACTTGAACATAGCGACCCATTCGCCGGTTCCTTTCATTTCACTGAGATTATCCGTTGGATTGCAAGCAGCAAAGTACTGGACGTGTACGTCGAAATTTTTCTTCACACACTGTTATTCCTTGCGAGACCGGTGCAACTGAATCGAAGAGGTTCAATTGGCTACATAACGTAGTTTAAATAACGGTGATTACCAGGAGATGGACGAAAACTCTGACCGAGCGTCGGCGCACCACACTCGTCAAGGTCCTTCCAACCGGTCTGAAGCCCGAGGCCTCTTCATGGCTCAAGAATCAACCCTTCTCCAAGATGCGACTCTGTTACAACTCACAGAGATTCTACTCTCAAAGTCCGACCTCCGAGTGTTCGTTCCCCCACCAGGGTTCCAGCACACCGGTCAACGTGTACGTCACTCTCCCCACACCGCTCATCATTCGTGAACATTTACGAGAAAGGCCAACCAGGAACCCGAACATTCCAATTCGTCTTGCGAGTCGACGAATACCCTCTGGACCGCGGTCTCCCAGATCTCCTC
>Ga0307510_10007133_pt1 | contig 13305 bp, 9 predicted proteins | sample 12_EM_MG_FD_207224 | JGI IMG/M metagenome (GOLD analysis project Ga0307510, IMG submission 207224) | Populus trichocarpa ectomycorrhiza microbial communities from riparian zone in the Pacific Northwest, United States - 12_EM | ecosystem: Host-associated > Plants > Roots > Unclassified | place... | reverse complement strand
CCGTTTCGTATGTTGTTGACCTTTATTGTAAAATATGAGGTGCATTATCGCTTTTGGTGCTTGAAATCCGTTTCCAGTATTATATGCACACAATGTAAAATATTTTATTTTATGACGAAGAAATTACTTAAGCCTGTCATTTAATCTCCGCAAAATGAGGATGCACTTAATTTTTGCTTAGCAATATTTTCACAGCATCTTCTTCATAGGAAAAATAAATTAATACAGCTAGATTGACAAAATCTGAAAATATGGTTTTATTTTCCAATTTTCTTTCTTTCAGTCATATAGCATCCAAGAGAACATATTTCATAGAAAAGTTTAAGAGAATGGCACGTCTTCTTGAACAATATGTCAAGTAAAATGTATGTCGGTTTTTCCCCTAATGTTAAAGGTCAATTGTATAAGCCATCTTTCAGATATTTTTCAATTTGAAATTTCCCATTGTAATACTTCTAAGTATTTTGCAAAAGTTTAATGCGGTATCTAGTACAAGTGACACATTGTAATTTGCTTCCATAGGGATGTCAGCAAAACTTAACAAAATTTAGACTAAAGGTATCACATTAAAATTTTCACAGTTGAAGATTCAAAATTAGAATGTTTGGCGGTTTAAGCACTGTTCATACAATCAACCATATTGTTAACGCCAATTCTTAATGAGATATAGAACATACAATCTTTGTGCAATGAGATGGTTATAGAAAGTTACATGGAGAAGTTTATGGAGAATATGTGCTGCAAAGTAATGATATTATAACTATTTTTGGTCATAAGTTCCATGACTTGTTCTTGGGATCAGTTGATGTTTCTCTTTTCCTGAATTCCAGCCTTAAATTTTAGTATTTACATCCTCCACATTCAGATTTCCCTTTATATCTCCATCACCTTTTGTAGAATACTAGTGTTTTGGCTCTTTTGTCAATTTCTCCAATATCTACGCCAGGTAAATCTAGTGATCTTTTGCAGACATGCTAAACCATTCCTTTGAGCCAAACTGTTTTTTCCATTGGCGATTCAAGGATCGCATGCTTGAGGTTATGATAAATGCCGGGCAACAGATAAGGAAAGGAGAAGAGGTACGATTTCGTGTATTTGTCCTAAATTTTGATTTTTATTCTTAAATTGGTCTGGTATCTCCATCATGGAAATGCATACACAACACTTATTGTTGGAAATTGAAAAACTATGCTAGAAACTGTGTTTGGAATTACATGGGTATGAGAAATTCATTGCTCAGAAACTTTAAGATTCTGCTATCGTTATAATTCCTTATTCAGTATTACTGCTTTTTTTATTGGATAAAATCTTAGTACAACCACTCATGAACATTACTAAATGTTGAGATTTTCTTTTATAGGATGAAGTTGTAAAAAGGGCGTAGCAGCTTTTGTAAATAGAAGCATGGTGTGATGTTATGGTCACAGCTCATACTCATTTAATTGTCTAATTCGAATTGGTTACTCAGTTTACTTCTTATGAACATTTCTCTTTGATACTTTTTTTGCAAGTTAGAGAATAGAATTATGTGCATTCTTAACTTGCTCCAGTATGGATATGATCCTGTTGGTTTCATAAATTTTGTACAGATGACTGTCAATTACATGAGCGGACAGAAGAATGACATGTTCATGCAACGATATGGTTTTTCATCACCAGTGGTAATTTGCCCTTAGCTCCATCTAAAATGATGACAGTTATACTGTAGTTTACAGCATGATGGGCATGGGAATTTTTTGTTTCAAACCACCAGAATCCTGGTTTAGATTTAGCATTATGCTTATTATGATATTTTTGTAGCATATGCATAGGACCATTTGTTTGAGAAAGTTCTTTTTTGTTTCTTTTATGTGAAGTCATGTGGGAATTGTTTACAGAAGTATTCAATTGAATCAGGATCTTTGTATTTCAAATTATAGGGAACATTTTAAAGTAATGGGTGGTTACTTTTATTCTTTTCTTAAAGTTATTCTTGTATGTTTGCTAGTCGTTCAAATTATAATCCTGTACTGTCATTCTTTGGCCTCAATGGCCCAAAGAATTAACACAAAATCCTGTCATAATGTTTCAGAATCCTTGGGATGTAATCCGATTTTCTGGCAATGCACGCATACATTTGGATTCTTTCCTGTCAGTCTTCAATATATCTGGCCTGCCTGAAGAATATTGTCATAACAGTACGGGCTGTGTATTTTTCACGAATTCCTTGCACCAACTTGCTATACTTATCATTTATATGGATGAACTCTAGCCCTTTATCAAAAATATTGAGATGAAAATTTTCTAGCAGGTCTGCTATCCAAAGAGGGAGATGCTTTTGTTGATGGAGCTGTTATAGCAGCAGCAAGAACGCTGCCCACTTGGTCAGATGGAGATCTGCCTCCTGTCCCAAGCATAGAAAGGAAAGCTGTGAAGGAGTTGCAAGAAGAATGCCAGAAGATGCTAGCAAAATTTCCTACAACCTCTAAGAAAGACCTGAAAATACTAGGTAAATTATTGAAGCTAATTATGGATGCTTCGCACCAATTGGATTCTTCTGCCACCTTTCTGCTTTGCAAAATATCTTAAATTTAGGTGCTTATCATCCTGAAAATAATTTCTCAAAGGACTGGAGCAGTTGGTCTTCTCTTTAAGTGCTAGATTTCCCTATCTGACAGTATCCTCAAGTCGTGACAGTAGAATGATTGGACTGATACTTAATGTGTTAGGATTGACCGAATGCACAATGTTCAGGGATATTCTGTTCATTTCGGTCTGTTCGGTTCATAAAACTTATTAAATTTCAGATGTTCAGATTGTGGATTCCTTGTTTTGAAATCTTGAACCAGCTTCAGTACTACTGGAAGATTTTAGTACCAAGCATGGCTTTTCTCGGTAAAACTAATTCTGAAGATAATTTTTCTCAATCATAACAGATTCTATGCCAGAAGCGACGAGGACCCTCGAAGCTGCAATCAAGTACGTTTTTATGTGATACTGTTCTCTGTACATTTGATTTCGAAATTCTTTTCATTTCAAAGAAATAATCTGAATTTACACAGGTATAGACTGCACCGGAAGTTGCTTATTGAGAAGGTCGTCCAGGCATTGGAAATGTATCAAGAGCGCATATTGTTTTAAGCATGGAGTTTTCCTTTCCAAATGAGTCATGACAATTTTGTTATACATCTCTGATGCACCAAATGGCGAAAGCATAGTTCATCAACTGTTTTTCATGCGCTGCAGTCGTCCATGTTCCTGTATTCGGACATGATCAACAATGTGTGCAACTATGTCTCGATCTGGATTCAGGCCATGAATGTAAATGGGATTGGTAATTAGCATTTGCAGCTATTAACCAACCTCAATATTGGATTTTATCAGAGTATAACCACCGTGCTTTGATCCCTTTGGATGCAATTGACATACTTTTGCTTGCAGAAAATCCATCAGAAACCAACTCAAAATGCCTGCAAGAGTGGGGGAAGTCGGTTTATCATGACCTAATTTTGGATGTAATAATATTTGACACTTTTTTACGATTTTTTTCTGGGAATATTACCTTAATAATCTCTTGTGTGGGCCACTATCTGTTTTCAATTTGAAAATATAAATTAGTAGAGTTGTTGCTGCGGGGGTAGCAAGGAAGCTTTGAGAGAAAATTTTAACATAAAATGCTAGTAAAATGTTTGTGTATTTACGTGTCATTTTTCAGAATTTATTTTTATTTAATTATATAATAATTAAAATAAATATTCATAAGAAACACAATAGTTAAGATTATGTAAAAAAAAATTATATTTTCTTAGTGAAAATTATCTTTTCTCGTTAATGTAATTTTTTTTTGTTTTCATAATAATTGTATTTTTAGTAGTGGAATGGTTTATTAAATAAAAGTTAATAAAAATTAAAAAAAAATATTCATAAAAATTATAATAACTTAAATTAAAGAGGAAAAATATTTCTTTTTAATAAAAAAAATTATATTTTTTATTTATGTATTTTTTTTTGTTTTGATGGAAAATTATTTTCTTTTATTAGAGACATTGTTTTTTAAATAAAAATTTATTATGAGGTCAATAAAAAAAATAAAAAATTTGAAATCGATCATTTTTACGCGTTTATATTATTAAATAGAATAATAAATTTATGAAAATTATAATAAAAAATAGATATTATATTATATAGTATAATTACATCAAGCCTCCTATAGTTAATCATTTTTATTTTTATTTTTGCTTTGCCTCTATATTTTAAAAAATTACACTCTACATATTTAACTTTAATAAATTTATAACACTTTATATCTTCCACTTTTGGTTAAAAAAAAATCAACAAAACAGGTCATAATTTTTACAAGTTTATTATTATTTTAGATTTAATGAATAAAAAGTTCATATTATTTAAAAATAACAAAATTGACACTGCATGATCATTGTATATGATGCTAGATCGTTGTCAATTACATGGAGTTTGGATAAAAAATCACAACATGAAAGCTAGTTTTGTAAGTGCAAAGTCGTTATTGGTAGCCAATTAGTGTGTGTAATGTCAATGTTTTTAATTACAATATTGATCATCATGATCAAATGAAAATGAATAAAAATAGCAAATTATATTTGAATTGCATTAAACATAAATTAAAATCCTATGTTTCATGACATCAACAAAAGATCCACGAAATATTATTCATGATATCTAACAGAATGCAAAACAAAATTCATCATGATCATACATTATTTTTTTACATTCTTCAATCAATCAATGTAGCTAGTTTGAGTTGAGTGTTGAGATGATAAAGTTCCGGCACTACCTTATCATTTCAAATTAAATTGATTGTTTGTAGAATAATTAATAATATTAAAAATTGAAAATTTTAAATTCTAAGATAAAATTAATAATTAATAAAAATTAAATTCCTTTTAAACTCAAAACTTATCAGTTTTTTTACAATAATTTTATTTTTCACGTGTTATATATATTAATTTAACAAATCTTTAGATCTTGTAGTTGCAATGTGGGCATTTAACGGATTGTGTTCAATATTTAGAAGGGAGGGTGACAGAAGGATACAATTGAAAACATTAGATATCTTTGAGGGTAAAATTGATATAAAATTTGTTTTTGGAAAAGAAAGAAAGAAAAGAAATGGGCTGATGTATGGATTATGGACCCTGAAAGCCAAATCCAGGCCTGAAGCTTACCGGACCTCAGTTGCAACCGTTTTGATAATGTGTGGCGGTCCCTGATAATTGAATCACTCGCTGTAATTTATAATTGATACCCGGTTCAGGTTTACAATTCCCTCGCTCTCATAGTCGTAGTGTGCACTCCAGGTGTTTGTTGAAATACCCGAAAGTAATTTCTGTATTTATTCATTTAACATCGATTTCTCTAAGGGAAGTGACTAAAAAGTGTGTATTTTTTGTTTTTATTAAATTAATTAGATAAGATGAGTGGCGGTGGAGGGGGTAGGCTAAAGCAATTATTGGCAGTAGCTGTGACCAAAGGAGTGGAGGAGGCGAGGGCGAGGATATTTGGTCACGTACTTAACCCAACTGGCCTAAGATCTCCTCACAAGATTTTGCGAAAGAAACTCTTTGGTGAAAAAGTGGCACAATGGTACCCTCATGATATCACGAAAGATGACCCTCTTAACATTGATCGCCGCGAAGAAAAGTAAGCACTTCTTCCCCCTTCTCTCTCTCGCTCCTCGTTTTTTCTTTATCTTCCCACTTGATGTTTGATTGCTTTGATGTGTTGATTGTTGGGTTTCTGCTTCTTTTTTTTTTTGTGATTTTCAAGTGGGTTTTGTTGATTTAGTTAAGAAATTATGGTATTGGAAAGGTTTGTCATTTGTGTTTAGGGAGAAGGGGATTGTATTTATAGGGAATGCGTTACTGGATTTACTCATTTAGATTGCTAAGTGGATCTTTGAAAAGAAAATAATAATAAAGGGCCATAATCTCTTGAGTGAAACAGTGTGTTATAGGATCAGACAGGCAACTGTATTTAGAAGGATGTCTTATTAGTGCTGCTTTGTGTTTTACCATGCTAACTTTGTTGAGGACGATCATGCATTGCAAACCATGAACGTTTTGGGTTTGATTAATCTTGCTTGTTTCCGAGTCTCAAACGTAGGATTATATCCTGAGCCATCTTGCCTGTCTCCCACACTGCTTGAGTCAGCCAAAAGGCAAACATAATATGTTGATCAAAAGCATTTAGTTACTTTGGACTGTCATTTCTCCTTCCATGGAGATGAATTGCTGATCTTTATGTTCAGGCAGTAGCAGTCCAAGATGTGTAAATTGTATGCTATAGCTAACCTTAAATAAATTGAACACTGAGCACATAATGCAAGAAAAAAATGAGATTTAAGATCTTTCTTGTGAATGCAAAATGTTTATCTAGCTAGAAGAATATTAAAGATTTGTGAAGATAACCATAAGAAGAGGGCAAAAGAAAGAGCAAAGAGGTTGCTTAAGTTGAAACTCTGTAGTAGTTACCTTCTACAAGATGTTTTTGCATTGAAATTTCTTGTTGTTTTCCCATACCGGGGACTTCACACATGGGGATAATTTTCATGAGCAACAATATTTGCTTGAATGGATATTGAAAAGACATTAACATCCTGTCATGATTAATCTTTGGCAGATCATAGCCATTGGACTACCAAAACTTGTGTACCATGGTACTGATTCATCTCTGATAATAAAAATGCTGAATTGTCCCTCTATGTCAAGCATTTTCAGAGAAGTTGTCTTAGAAAGTTTTATGCCATGTTAAGAATATTAAATTTTAAAGTCTTATCTGAAGTGATTTTCTTGACTACCAAAAATCAATCCTGAGCCTCTGAAAATCATCTTCTTGATGTCACATGTATTTATGATTAATCCAAGGCTTCTGTATATCACTTTATTGTGACTGTTTTGAATAACTGCATAAAAATGGCAGTAAAATTTCAGATCAGGTATATCGATATTTGTAATAGATTGATTTTAGAGAAGCTACTTCTTAATTAGACTACTTGCGGATAAAACGTTATGCGTATTTTTTAGGTGATCAATTGTGAACATTAACAACAACAAACCTTAATCCCAAACTAGTTGAGGTGATCAGTTCTGAACATGAATTTTTAATTATCATTCAAAGAATGTCATTTGCAGTCCTATAATGTGTAGACTTTCGTTTTTCTTGTGAGTTTATAAAGACATCGGTTAGCTTTGGCATTTCATTTCTCTTTGCCCGGCATTTAACCAAACTGCATTTTTCCTTAGGAGATGACTGATCACAGCACTTGTGAGAATATCAGCTTTAAGTAGCTATTTGAATTAAATCTTGCATCTTTTTCTGACATCATTTTCTATCATGCTTTGCTAGGCGGTTATCAAAACTTGAAATTTTGAAGCGTCGTGGAAAGGGGCCGCCCAAGAAGGGACAAGGGAAGGGTGCTGTGAAGCGTAATAAGGGGAAATGATGATTTTCTCTTGTTTTTCGAATCAAATTGAGTGGTTTTTTTCTGATCAAGAGTATTTTCTGGTTTTGTCACAACTTTAGGATTTGTATGCCTGTGCCATCTTTTCTCGCACGGCGCCCACTATTTGGGGAAGAGTACTTTCTATGAAAATGGGCGTACATTGATGCGGAAAAACATTACTACCCATCTAATGTTGTCTATGGAATCGCACACTTCTTGCTTGTCTTAAGTGACTGTGCAGTGCAGGTGCTAAAAAGAGGATAGAGAATTTGAGTTCGAACTCCATTTTTAGCAGTTAAGCTAGTACGTCTTCTTTGAGCTTACTTCAGTGCTAAATTTACAGCGCGGAGAAACTAAATAATACTCCATCCTTCTGTGTTTTCCCCTCATTTGATGGAAGACTTATTCTGACTTCTGAGTCGCGTAAGGTTTTTTGCACTTTTAGATAGCTAGTGCTCAATAAAATGTTGGTACTGATTTGAATATATAGGTGAAATACAAAAAGCAATGGAGATAAAACAAAAGCTGAAGATTTTTCATGGTTTAAGATTTCAAGGATGTCAACATGACAAGCCAGTCCCTAAAGCAAGGGAAGGAATTTGCTAGTCTCTATGCTGTGTGGCACAAAGAATAGAGATGCGGTTGACGAGGCTTCAAGCAGAAATTTCCAGAATTACAAATGATTTGAATGAGCCTGCACCAAAATTAACTTAAATGATTAGTTTCTCCTCTCCATATTCTTCATTTTAGCTGAAACATATGATTATTAAGTTCTCTCTGTGAGAAACACCACCGGAAGATTCTCCTCTCCATGCAACCATTGAATGCACATTCCGGATTCCTGGTGCTTGTTCAGAAGGACTTGAGATCTGCTCATAGATGAAAATTTGGGGCGTGAGATTCTGACCTCCGATTTAGTGTTGTCAAAGTTCTAGATGAGTTTTCTTTCAAAATGCAGAAAGGAAATAGAAGTAAACCCCAAAGATTCTGTAACTCAACTAGAATATCTGACAAGTCTTGAGGAAGAGCTAAAAAACTACAGGTTTTGTGCTTGATTTTTCTTCTATATTTCACGTTGTCGAGGGTACAATAGATTTTAGTTAAAATATCAGAGGGTGGAAAGCTATGGGATTATCTCGATATACATGTACAGGAATATGGGAATACCTTGGCCCCGGTAAGTAAAGCTGCTTGAGGTCAATTTTTCACCAATAATCGCCACAAGAACAAGTTCCATCCCTTGATATGATGGAACCGCCTCGCATCACTTAGAATGATTTCTCTGTCTTCTATCTTTGAGATAAACTTTGGAGCGGTATGGCAGTCATTGTAAACTCCAAGGTTCCTGGTAATAAAAAAAATTTCCGGACATAAATAATAGTTTTATAGCAGAAAAAAATATCTTGTAATGCTGTATTTATTAGAAATATTATTTAAAAATAAATATTTTTTATTTTTAAAAATAAGATTTATCCATATAAAACATAATAAAAAATTATAAATGAATCAAAATAATATCTTATAAATTAAACACATACAAAATAATTTTTAAAAAAGTCTTTATTCAAAACAAGCTAAATAAACAAAATAAAAAAGAATTGAGTAGAGATATCAATTAAAATTAGAATAAAAACATAAAAAAAAGTAGCAATAATCTAGGTGCCTCAAACGCTTTTAAAAGAAATAAAACAAACAAACAATTGGGGCTACAAGCCTGATTAAATTTAATAAGTTGGATGTATTTTAATTAAAAGATAAAAAATTAGACAACAATAATAAATAGATATTTGTTTTTACAAAAAATAAGATTATGATACCTTAAAAAAAAACCTTGAAAGTACAAAATTAAATAAAAAATAGAAAAAAATATAGCTCAAGTCAACCTAAATTAATATAAAAAACATGTAACTTGAATAACGCGAGCCACCCTAAACTTAACTATTTTTATTTTTAAAATAATTGTTATTATATCAATTTTAAATTCAATGATGGATTGGTTTGGCTACTTTTATATTTAAAGTAAAATAAATGAAAGAAATTAAAAAACATGCCAAATTTCCTTACAATAAAAGCTAAGCATGATGCTACTATTTAAAAATACTTATTAGATTTAATTTATTATTGAACTGTGTTGAAGAAATAAAAAACATGTTATAAAAAAACCATTTCGATAAAAAGAGTTTTAATCTCAAAATATCTAATCATTAAATGTTAAATAATTATCTCAATTTAAAACACTTTACTCGTTAAGGAAATCCAAAAAACAATTTCATCCTTAATTATTTAACACGTTTTTAAATAAAAAAACAATATATTAATTGAAAACATCAAATAAGTACACATTGTAATATTCTTAAGCATTGATAATAAAGAAAAAAGGACATAAAATAAATAAATAAAATGGAAAACGTGTTAATTGAGCTTGGCAGCTTGCCTGCATCTTATCAGTTATTACATTTGTCTGTGTTGTCTTGTCCGTCGAGGTCATGGTCATACACTCATCACTTAATTCAGAATAAAAAAAATAATAACCCTGAATTTGAAATGAAATCACTTTAACTTGGAATCCAAATTGATTGGTTAACAAAAGTAACAAGCATTTTCTGATGATTTTAATAAATTTAATCTATTTTCAAATTTGTTGTCTTTCAAATCTATTGAAATCACGCGATCGATCAATATTTATATAAACAATAATAAAACCACCATCTCAGCAAAAAGTCTGCTATATGTTATATAATGTAACGGAGGAATTCAAAGAAAAGACGTCGAGGCCACCATTTCTCACCAGTACAACCCTGAGTCAGAGAAAAACAGAGAGAAGATGGAGGCAACTGCCAAAGTATCATCAATATTTATATACCCAGTTAAATCATGCCGTGGAATTTCCCTCTCTCAGGCACCTCTAACTCCTACTGGTAATATAATAAACCACTACTTGTTCTCTGCTTCTTCTATGAATTTCCTTTTACCCCACTTGATTTTCTTCTCATCTCTTTATTTTTTTTACTGTCCCTTTATCTGTTTTTTGTATTTAATTTTCTGCCTGGTCACTATATTACTCACTATCTTGGTTTTTGATATGTTCCGTGTTATGTTTGTGAACATAATTTTGATGATTTTTTGGTTATGGTTATTTGTGCTGTGCTTGGATACACAGGATTTCGATGGGATCGGAACTGGTTAGTTGTGAACTACAGAGGAAGGGCATATACCCAAAGAGTTGAACCAAAGCTCGCTTTAGTTGAGATAGAGCTGCCGGATGAGGCATTTTCGGAGGGCTGGGAACCTACTAAGAACTCATTTATGAGTAAAATATCTGTTAAATTTAATGTTTCATCACATAAATCTTTCGTATCTGCTATTCAGTTGGACCCCCAAAAAAAAAATCTTTACTTGTTTTGTTCTTTGAGATCTTATTAGAATTCTAACCTCTGTTAGCATTTCTCACTAAATCCAGGGTTTCCTACTGCTATAGGTCCATTATTAGATAATACTATTTTCCCCACGACTTATTTCAGTAAGATGATTTTCTATTTTTTCATGGAGTTGTATTGATAAAGATTTTAACAATAAAGAATTGTTCATATAGAATGAAAATGAGATGGGGAAAGACGTTAACCGAAGTTAAATTTGAATGAACTTCAATGGTCATCCTAAGGATTGTGTTTTTGTTAGGAAAGCTTTGTTTACTAATAGGTTTATAAAAGAGTGAGCTACAAGATTTCTAAAGTTTTACGTCAGCAAATATCGATGCTCTTATGTTGCCATGGTTCTCAGGGTTGCATCTTTTTAAGGGTTACGAATTTTCTCTTTGATTATGTTGGACATGATGGTATTTGTCACCAGGCAAGTTGAAGAAATTTGGGTTGTTGATGGCAGTGCCTTTAATTTTTCACAAATAACAAACAGAAGATACCTCCCGACTTCTCTCCAACTTTGTTGTTGTAGTAATAATACGAGTGCTTTTTTTTACCATTCTCAGTGGTTCATGAATCATGTTGTTGCTTCTTCTTTTTTTCAGGCGATTTTCAGTGCAAGTATGATCCAATGTTCACTTTCTTTTACAGAAATAAAGGCTCCTGGGATGAGTGTGCTTAAGATATCTCTGATGAAGCCAAGTGAAGTAGCGGAGGGTGTCTCGGTATGGGAGTGGTCTGGCTCTGCATTGGATGAGGGAGCTGAAGCAGCAAAATGGTTCTCAGATTATTTGGGGAAACCCAGTCAACTAGTACGTTTTAATGCAGGTCAGGATTGATTTTGGTGCATTTAGGATAGTAGGACATCAAATGAACTGGTTAGCTGAATTGCTCAAATTCAAAGAGTACTTTACATAGGACCTTATTGCAACAAAAGCATTAAATAGTATTGAAGAGCGGACATAGGCGCAAACTATATCTTGGCATGCCAAGTTTTGTAAAGTGTTTTTATTTGTGAACTTAAGCTAAATAGTGAATCTCTTGGCTGCAGTTATTTTATTATTTTCTTACCATTCTGTTTCCTGCTGCAGCTTCAGAAACAAGGCTCATAGATCCTAATTATGCACCTGGACACAAAACTATGTTTTCTGACCTCTTTCCGTTCATGCTGATCTCTCAGGCTAGTTGACTCGAGAAATAAAGCTTGATGTATTTTGTTTTCTCAGAAATCTCAGATTGGGATCCTCTAAATGTATCTTTTGCAGGGATCTTTGGATGCACTGAATCAGCTTCTCAGGGAACCTGTTCCTATTAATCGTTTTAGACCAAAGTATGTACATAGGCCCATGCCTATATAATTTAGTTAAAGCTTCTGTTTGTCTCTTCCTACAATAACACCTTGCTGGCAGTGCATTACCTGCACAGGAATCAGAAATTATAAATTTGTCAATTGCTTTACATTCATTGCTACCTTTTGTCACTGGTGAATTTTGATCACAATAACCTGTTCGTTTTCATATCTCTTAGTTTGTTTTCTTGCTTGTCACAGCATCCTTGTTGAAGGCTGCGAACCATTTTCTGAGGACTTGTGGACTGAAATTAGGATAAGCAGGTTCACATTTGAAGGTGTCAAGCTATGTTCCCGCTGCAAGGTACAAACCTATCTTTTAAGCAATCTGCTCATATTTATTAAAGCTACATATAACTTTCAATAGATGTAATCAATTTTTGTAGATAATGATCATATAATTTATAATTCAGCATGTTTTTTGAATCTTAATCTATCACCCTTGTTTAACCATGGATAAGAACTGTGATAAGTGCTTTTCCAGACAAGTATTTTGCCCCCTGCCCCTGCAAGTCAACAATATTATAGGTTATTGTATAAAATGAGGAACACTATAGCTCAAAGTTTGGCTGGAGATTGTTAAACCAGATAGCTCATATTTAGTGGTGAAGAATCACTTGAAGGTCCTGTTGATGCACGCTCGTGGTCTTCAAGTCATATTTACTGTTCCACGTTCATATTCCTCTCTGTGTGTCCTCTTGTATTATATTGCCATGACTTGTGAAATGCTAACTAGATAAAGTACTTGAAAATTCCCAATGGATTTCCCTGGATTTTCACTCAAGACAGCTTTTGACATTTCTTCTAGTCCTTACTTTTGCTTCGGTTTTAATTTGAAAATTACAACATTTAATTCAATGTTTCATATGTTTGGCTATAATATATGTTCCTATATTTACGAAGACGCCTTTTTTTTTCTCTTGCAGGTACCTACAATCAATCAAGATACTGGGATTGGAGGGACTGAGCCAAATGAAACTCTAATGAAAATCCGATCAGATAAAGTTTTGCGCCCGGATAAGAAACAGCAGGGAAAGGTTAGGATGGGATTATGAGATAGAAAGTCTTAATCATGTTCT
>Ga0307510_10007132_pt1 | contig 13307 bp, 6 predicted proteins | sample 12_EM_MG_FD_207224 | JGI IMG/M metagenome (GOLD analysis project Ga0307510, IMG submission 207224) | Populus trichocarpa ectomycorrhiza microbial communities from riparian zone in the Pacific Northwest, United States - 12_EM | ecosystem: Host-associated > Plants > Roots > Unclassified | place... | reverse complement strand
ATAAAAAACTATTTTTTTCCAACTACAATTTTAACCGCAGTTTTAACCAAACACGTCAAACTTTAAAACGAACCTCACAAAAAACACTTTTTATTAAATTATTTTTTTTATTAATGCTTTAGAGCGTGTTTGTTTACGCGGCAACAATTACGTTTAGAAGAAACAACAATTTTAATGCATGTTTGATTAAAGTGGTAAACAATGTTTTTAGTTTATGGGACGCACCAAAAATTGCATAGAAACACAGGTCGGGGAAAAGCAAGATATACCTGCTTTGTCGATACTGTTCACTGTTTAACTAAAGACCATTTTTTATATATTTTTTTCAACAAAAAGAATTTACGTTAATTCATATATTTTTATGGAGTGAATTTGATTCTTGTACAAGGCAATTATTGGTTCAGGCCAACTCATCCAACATTTCGTCAATTTTGATTTTAATTGACCAAAATCAAGAACACAAGGGGTAAAACCAAAAGGCACTGCTCTACATGTTTTTTCCTTTTACTTTCTTTTTCATTGGTGGAGAGAAGAAAGCAGCCTTTACCACCGACTACTGTTTTTTTTTTTTTTTTTGAAAAAACAGTACCGATGGAAAGGGACGTATCTCTCCCTTGGCCTTTGAAGAAGACGATCGTTTGCTATAAACAAAGAGGGTAAAAGGATGGTTTTTGCCTCTCTTTTATTTTCATTTCGATTCCATGACTGCTTTTTTTCTTTTTCTACAACGCCTAGTGCAAGTTTACATTGACTAGAATTGGTGCTAAAAAGTCAAGAATTCAACCTCAAATTAACCTACCTGCATTTTTGTCCTCCTTCACGACTTGAACGTTTATATTGTTTTTTTATTTTATGTTGGTCAAATTAATTTAGTTTCTACGAACATCCTCAGTTGCCTTAATTAAAATAAAGCACCTGAGGATTTAATCCGTTGATAATAGATATTTTCTTTCACTACTTGTTTAATTCTAAACCAAGTCTGTGGTCGCTGTTTTCGAACAAGTCTAGGCTTACTACAGAACTGGTGTTGTATTTAAGGCTTGTGGTGACCCAACTCTCCATTCACCTCTTCACTTCTATCACTGTCTCTTTATCTCTCCTTCTCTAGCTTGCATCCATTGCCGCAAGAGGGCGGGGGAGAGAAAGAGCAAAAGGATGTGGGCAATTGGATTGGTTGTTGTCGCATTGGTTGTGGTATACTATAGTCATTTGATTAGCAAATGGAAGAATCCTAAAATTGACGGGGTTCTCCCTCCAGGCTCCATGGGCTGGCCCCTCATCGGAGAAACTCTGCAGTTCATTATTCCTGGAAGATCTCTAGACCTCCATCCATTCGTCAAGAAAAGGATGCAAAAGTACGTAATATGCCATAGTCTGTGGATTGTGAGAAAGAAACAAAGTCCATGCGTTTACTTGCTTGCTTATTAATTTCACTACCAACGAATTGATATATGAATTCCCTTGTTTCAGGTATGGACCGATCTTTAAAACCAGCTTAGTTGGTAGGCCTATCATTGTGTCCACTGACTATGAAATGAACAAGTACATCTTGCAACATGAAGGAACTCTGGTTGAGCTATGGTATTTGGATTCATTTGCCAAGGTTTTCGCTCTTGAGGGTGAAACGAGGGTGAACGCCATCGGCAAAGTTCACCGATACTTGAGAAGCATAACTTTGAACCACTTTGGCGTTGAGAGCCTGAAGGAATCATTGCTTCCTAAAATAGAAGACATGCTGCACACCAACTTAGCAAAGTGGGCTACTCAAGGACCTGTTGACGTCAAACAAGTTATTTCAGTTGTGAGTACACCATTTTCAGCTGGCACACTAGTATTAATTAACATTTTCTAAATCTAATGCATGCGTCTGCTTAATTATAACCTGCTTCTTCTTTTTCTGGCTGTAGATGGTTTTCAATTTTACTGCGAACAAAATATTTGGTTATGATGCTGAAAACTCGAGAGAGAAGCTAAGTGAGAATTACACAAGGATCTTGAACAGTTTCATCTCCTTGCCCTTGAATATCCCTGGCACTTCCTTCCACCAGTGCATGCAGGTAAACAGAGGAGTCCCTCAAACATCCCTTGAAGTTTTTATTTTAATTTCTACTCATCAGGAATTGGGATTCATCGATAACATGTCTTTCTTTTGATTCAGGACCGAGAGAAGATGTTGAAAATGTTGAAGAATACACTGATGGAGAGACTCAACGATCCATCAAAGCGTCGGGGAGATTTTCTTGATCAAGCCATTGATGATATGGAGACAGAGAAGTTCTTGACAGTGGATTTCATCCCCCAACTCATGTTCGGGATCTTATTTGCCAGCTTCGAATCTATGTCAACCACTCTAACTCTAACATTCAAGTTTCTTTCAGAGAACCCCCGAGTAGTTGGTGAATTAGCAGTATGTGTTCACTCACACCTATTATCAATTCTTTTTTAAGCTTCCAAATTAAAAATGCCACTCTGTTCACACCCGCACGCACTAATTGTTTCATCAGGCTGAGCACGACGCAATTGTGAAGAACAGAGAAAATCCAAACTCCCGCCTCACTTGGGAAGAGTACAGATCGATGACTTTTACCCAAATGGTTAGCTTCCACGTTCTTGAAAATGGTCCTTTTGTGTTACAATTTTACATCAATATTTCGACTCCCTTTTTTTTAAGATGAATCTTTTTTATCCTCATGGAATATGTGGTCAATCATCCACAGGTCGTCAATGAAACACTTAGAATTTCCAACATCCCACCTGGTCTGTTCCGAAAGGCATTGAAAGATTTCCAGGTCAAAGGTATGCCCCCAAAACCAATTCTTAATTCAACATTTCTATGCTTTCCTTTTCCAAACTGTTCAATCTAATGGATTGCTTGTGAAATTTCCAGGATACACTGTTCCAGCTGGTTGGACAGTAATGATTGTTACTCCTGCTATTCAATTAAATCCTGAGACATTCAAGGATCCAGTTACATTCAACCCATGGCGGTGGAAGGTGAGAAATTCTACCTTCACAATATCTCTGGGAGGATTAAAATCGATTCACTGTCACAATCATTTATACGCTTGCCATTCCTGCTCTTAATTGATATAGACATATATTTTTTAATTCCTTACAACAGGAACTTGACCAAGTTACCATTTCCAAAAACTTCATGCCATTCGGTGGCGGCACAAGGCAATGCGCCGGGGCGGAGTACAGCAAGCTGGTCTTGTCGACTTTTCTTCATATCTTGGTCACCAAATACAGGTAGATTTGATTTTTTTCTCTTGATAGGCGTCATACTTGAACGTTGAGGTGACTACTACATGGAATATATTTTTTATCACGGAGGTTCTTTTGTTAACTGTTGGGTTTTTTTTTTTTTTTTTTGTAATGCCAGGTTTACCAAGGTCAAGGGAGGAGACGTATCTCGCACTCCTATCATTTCATTTGGCGATGGCATCCAGATTAAGTTTACAGCCAAGAACTGAAGTAGTTTTTTCCCCTTACCTCTGGAAGTGCATGTTCTTAATCACCTTTTCTTATGCACTTGTTTATAAGCAAATAGAAAATAATAGTGATCCTTCCTCGTCAATGAAAGAGTCTCAAACCTCACACCGTGAAGAGGACGAAGTTAACCTTTTATGTAGAATATTACATGAACTTTCTTGTATAAGCAAAAAGTGTTCATGAAATGCAATAAAGAATATCTTTCCCATCTGATTCAGCTTTTTATATATATATTTGCAAGTTATGTTAATTAAATAGAGCATGCAAATTCTTGAGGGTGTCTCCTACTTCATTAGCACCAATATAAACCGAGGTAAATGACCGTGGTTATGACTGTTCTGTTTGTTTTTGTATTTTACTAGATCTAAAAATGGATGGATTGATTTGATTTGAGATTTTGCTACTAAGAACTATTCTACTTATTAGTGTACTTTTTTTCGTGTAATTATATCCTGTTTTTTTTATGTTTTAATAGTGTTTTTAAAAAAAATTAAATTTTTTTATTTTTTTTAATTTAAAATTAATATTTTTTGGTATTTTTAAATTATTTTGATGCTCTGATATCAAAAATAATTTTTAAAAATAAAAAAAATATTATTTTAATATATTTTCAAATAAAAAATATTTTAAAAAATATCAATATCTATATTAACTGACACAGTAAAAAACAAACACCACCAAAACGTGAAACACAAACAAAAGAGAGCTAAAGCGAGTGTATCTCCATGTATTACAACACTTTAGGCTTTCAATCTATTTGCGGGCCAGGTTTGATTAGAGTACTATTACAGAGCAGGGATTTCGTGCCACCTCATCATTTCCCGTTTGCTTATGAGTCCAGTGGGAATCCTGCATAAAAAAAGCTTCAAACAGTGGTATAAAGTATCACTTTATTATTACACATTATATTAACAAAAACAAAAATGCATTGTGTAGAACAATATGATGTGAAAGGTCATAAAATAATCACAAAGATAATTTAAAAATAATCACAATTCATATATACTTTTTTATACGTGAATCTAACATACATAAGTTTTTTTAAAAATTTCCTTACGAGAATAAAATATATATCTAGTTATTTTAATGTATAGTTTTTATACAATCTTCTCAGAATAATTAATTTTTTATTTTTGCATACAGTGTGTAAGAATTATCAAGACATAATCTTTTGCTCTTTTTTTTTAAATTAAAACTTGCTCTATTTTTCAAATCATGATAAATTTTTATTAAAATAACCATGCCATGAATTAAAAAATATGTGTTTTAATTAATAAAATACATAAACAAAGAAATTTAATTTTAGCATGAGATATTTTTGAAAAAAATTCATAAAAAAACTATTTGCCGGGACTCGATTGTGTTGATAATGTTTTGAAGAAAAAAACTCTTTTTTATATTAAATATGCATTATTCAATACTTTATTTTGAAAGTAACTTGCTCTTTATGCATCGTAAAGTAATCTCTATATAGAGTAAGTAAAACGGATAAGGGATACGTATCAAATTTTTGTTTTTTGGATAAAAAGTCTTAAAATTTGCAGATTGAAATAGAAACTGCGCGAACAGTTCAGCTAGGGGTGACTATATGGGCTCTGGGCAACGGCAAATGTACAGAAATGTCATTCCATCGGCGGGACACCACCAGTTAGTCGATAAATAATCATTTTAAGGGGGGGAGTGGCCTGCAAAGTATCCGTCACTCTGACGAGCTGAATGAAATATTGTCGTCTATTTCACAGATGATTTAGCTTGTGTTTCTCATGGGTGCCCCTCCCATCTAGATTTTCGTTTTTCACGTTCGACTTGGTAAATATATGTACAGTAACTGTTTAGTACTGAGATTCATTTATATTTTCAGGATTCTTGTCTCACAACTCCTCCACTACCGCCTCATTCCAAACTCCTTAAATCTCAGGATAACGTCGAAGAAATATTTTCAGCTTAACCCAACTCATCTCTCAATTCCCACCATCGATGATCTCTTCATCCAGAGAATTACCTGTACTGTGCAATCTAGCTGATCATTTCTGTGTGATCGGAGTACACAAAGTACACCTTGCACAATGGCAGCTTAGTTCTCACATATCCTTTCCTCACACAAGTTAATTATTACCACACTTTGTATCACACAACCACCGGACAGCACATATTATTTAGATGTGAGATTTGAAGATCAAACGAAACTAGGGTTTCTAAACCATATCATTACAAGGAAGAAAAAAAGTGCGCGCTTAAGGTTTTTTGACGCCGGACATCGAGAGACATTGTATGCGAGACCCACTTAAAACGGTTGAGTTTATTGTTTGTTTAGACGTGAGTACATAAAATTGTTTGTTTTATTTTTGTTTTTGTTTTGTGGGTTTATTTTGTCTAGTTTATCTTTTGTACTCTGTTTTTCCCCCCTTTATATAGATTTTTTTTACTCTTTATTAATAGCTGGAGGGAGGATGAGAAGATCGTGTTATATATTTATTTATTTTTAAGAATTCTAATACAGTTTAATTAATTAATAGGCATTAAAACTCATTGAGAAAAGATAATTCAATGTGGTTTCCATGATGATTAATAATAAATTAAATTTTTTTAAATGGGATAGGAATGAGAAATATGATAGGCTTGCTACTATGATTGATTTTAAGGAAATTTAATTCTTTATATTTTTCGACCTATAAAGGTTTTTTCTTATTGAAAAAAAAAATGGCTATGGTGAAATGGATTCACGAGTAATGACAAGGCCGAAGTTCTACCATCACTGAAGTCCACCAGAGACCACAACTAGACAGCGAAACGAAAGAGGGAAGAGGAAGGGTGGCAATTAGCCCAAACCTGCAAGATAAAATTAGCCCAAGCTACGTGATAAGTTTTTATCTTTTGTTTTGGGTAAACGATGGCCCTAACACCAACCCAGAGAACTAATTACAGTTTCTAGGCTCGATAAAGCTCATTATCATTTTAGATGAGCAGAAACTGGCTGCAAAGTTAAAATTCAAAGAAGTTTCCAGTCATCTGCCCTCTCTAAATTTAAAATCTTAAATTTAATGGTTGGTTAACTTCAAACCCAGTCTAGTCTTTTTAGATCACCAAATGGAACCTTTGGACTTTAAGACCGGTATGATTTCATATTAAGAAACAATGTGGTGTTTTTAAGACCGAAGGCTAAAAGAGGTATGACTGACAGAGTTGTAAGAGCAAATGCAACTCTTCTGGCGTTTTGTTTTGAGAAATTGACAGATAATGCAAGAACAATGGCCCAGCTCAACAGATCAAAAGTTACATACAGGAAAATACAAACAGAAGAAGAGCTGTAGATCGATCATTTTGAAAGGGCATTGCTTTCGGTAGAATGCCGAGGCCAGCACTACAAAATATTACAGAGAAAAGCGATATCAAATTATCCTTAAAGCTCACTGTCTCCTGATACCTATTATTTTACAGTAGATCAAAACTAGGTAGCTATGTGCTTGTTTTTTGTCTTGCCATTGTCCTAGTGCTATCTGTACAGAAACTAAAATCAAGCTGAGGGACTTGAATAGTGCTTCTGTTTACTAGAACACGTGCACTTCGCTTTAGTATCCGTGAGGGTCTGCAAAAAAAAAGAGATTTTTGGTAAAGGAAGATAGAGATACTTGAAACATGAAAGATCATGTGAATTTGATTGATGATTAGTATCTTTTGTATGTTACCTTTACTTGTTTCTGTAGATCTTTAATGTGCTCAACTGCCAAATCTAACATATCTGCCGTGTTTGTTTGCTGTCCAAGAAGAAATTGATAATTGTTTAGCATATATCTCTAATGTCAATTTGAATTACTGTTTGAGAATGACATATCTAGAGTCAGAACTACCTTGTCCATGTTCGGGAAAAGTTCTTGCAATTTTCTCATTCTTTCACTAATCCGAGTTCTTCTTACCTGCAATATACACCCAAGAAAAGCTTTTTATTAGTTGATTACGGGTTTCCTAAATAACAAGGAAAGGCCATCGATACCATGGCTAAATCAACTAATTGCCATCAGGGACATACCCTCTCTGCTATGCTTCGTGGGTGGGTAGCGAAACCTCTTTTGGCTCGAATCTTACATGGGACAGAATTGCCTTGAAAATCCAAAAACTTCTCGATGGTAGCCGTTTCTGAAAGAGTCTTGGGCAAGCTCAAGTGGTGAGTCAAACCAGTCACACGGTTTCCAGAATTTCCATCCTGATGGAGAATTATAATACCATTATCATTTTAACAAAGCATAAGCAGAATGAAGAAAAGCTACAAATTTATCTGCATGCTGCAAATGATACCTGATTGTCCAGTGTGTTTAGGCCAGAAAACATGTTCCCATCATTATCCCTCTGTCTCTTAAGACCACTCAGAGAAGCACCGTCCCAAGAATCACTAGTGAACCTAGACATGTACCTTGCCTCGCTAACATCGCCTTCTGGACTCCTCCCACCAATACATTCTTCTCCAATTTCAGCAATCTGAGGCAACATCCTTTGCCCTGATGAGAAGTTCACATGCCTTCTTAACTTATTAGTTGGACTAGCTTCTCCATTCGTACCATTTCCAGCTCTGAAGCTGCCACCTTCTCTCATTACAACAAAGCCTGTTAACCATTAAGAGTTATTCAGCAATGAATCAATCTTGAGGAGATGAACATTAGATAATTTATTAGTCGTAGACATTGAACTAAAGATTAAAAGGAAACATATTCAATAACCAAATTATAAGCAGACCTGCTCAATTTGTCATCAAAATTAATGGTTTGGGACGGATCATTTAACATAATTCATTTGCAATGACCAATTTTGTTCCAGAACTCTGCTCGGTTCTCTGTTTCTTTCACCGACAACATGAGTGATTCAATGAGAAGAAAAGAAATGGGAAACATTTCAAAAGTCAACCTTGTATAAAGTAAAACTTTTGAGATCCCTTCAACTTTCCGGCCAAAGAAAGTGCAACAAATCCAGGAAGAGACCACAACATGTTTGATTACTGAGAAAGTGAAGAAAAAGGTAGAGTGTCTATTCTCCTTTCTTCAAAAATTTGATCTTTTTCATTTTTTTCAACTTGACAAAACCAAACGCCATTTAACAGACTACTTCAATTTTTAGACAATTTTCTTTTCCTGAAATTGATGACACTGATCAACATAAAAAACACAACACAAGGTTCTGACTACATTTCCCAAATTTAATAAGGCGATTTTCATGGAAAAAATTCATTAATTAGAAATATAGAAATTCAAGAGAGAGAGAGAGAGAGAGAGAGAGGAAAAGAGCCATACCATTGTCAACGCCAAGGTCGGAGAAAAGTCCAGCTGGAGAGCTGTTTTGCCTAGCAAGATTAGATCCGTTCGCGGTACTCATCTTAGTTGCTTGCATAGAATTCTCTAAAGCCATTGAACTCATAACATTGAATGCGCTATCCATAGAATTCCCAACACTCACTGAATTGTCAGTAACCAAATTATGCCCTGGTAAACTTTGATAAACCATCTCCGAATCTCCTCCTTCTTGCTTTATCGCTGGTCTCTCTCCAAATTCTTGCAGATTTTGAGAACTGGAATCACCAGAACCATTACATGATGACATAAACCTTGCCAACATGGTATCCATTTCAGGGCTTGAAGATCGAAGATACCGATAATCCCCGCTTTCGATGCCACCACCATCATGGCCACTTGTACCATTCACAAGGCTCTCCAGGATTGAGCTTGGCGCAGAGCGATAACGCATCAGACCAGAATTTTGCTGGATTTGTTGTTGTTGTTGATGGTAGTGATAGGGATTTAAATCCATGAATTCTTGACTCTTTCTCAATTCTCCATCTGAATACTTGAAACTAGAACTGTACAAAAGATTCATGTCTTCTTTTGAGGATCCCTGCAAGCCACCAATACCATACATCATTGATCAATTTAATCGCTAATTGATTTCTTTTTGGCTCGGCTTAATTAAATTGTTGATAAAAAAACACGAGAACCAGATTTAAGCACTTCTAAATAGTGAATTGCTTTGCTTGCAGCAGTGCTCAGACCTCTAAACTTGGCTTAAACTTCAGAGTTGCTTGCCCTTCAATATATGGAATATAAAACCCAAGAAAGATCAACTTTTCCTTCAAAGTAAGTCCAACCCGAAAGATCTACAGAAAAAAATCAACAAAAATTACATCTCAGAAAAAACCCAGAGCTTGCATCTACACAGCTATAATTGGTCAACTCTTGCTTAACATACAATTCAGGAACCCAAAAAGGCAGCTTCTTAAATGTTGGATAATACTAGGACATGTAAATATGACAAGAACAGAAAACCAAGTTTGCTTTAGCTCAGAATATTTCTTGATTCAGGTTCACGTGCATTGAAAGTGGCATCAAAGCAAAGGAAGCCTCAAGAGGGAAAAGACAGGCAGCATACATAGTGCAGTCTTGACTCAAATTAAACACCGCTTTTGAGTACTATCAGGAAAGTACCTCAGCTTTTTTCTGGGTCTTTATCCAAAATCACAGTCGTTTCGTTTTTACCTGCAAAACACAGAAATTAACAACAACAAGAAACCAAAGACAAACTCAGAGAGAGAGAGAGTGTCTTGCAGGAGTTGAGCAATCTTGTAGCCTTGTTCCTGTCTCTCCACATGGTATATTTATGAACCATTTTGCTACATCATAGCACTCACTTTTTTATATAATTTCATTAATGCCATTCGGTGATGTCATCTGATCCTGGATTCATGACATGGACTCGTGGCCGTTGACCAAACTAGCCTGATGGTTATTGAAATTATTAATATTCAGTTTTGTTTATTGATTTATTGGTTAAGGATTTTTTTTTCAAATCTTGAAATTAGCATTTCGAATAATTAATTAAATCCTTTTAATGTTTCAATCATTTAGAAAAGAAAAAAAAAAGCTTAATCTTGATTAATGTTTAAACTTATCTAAAGCTGTCTCTTACCTTTAAAAAAAGTTTCAGTGATTTTATTTTATTTGGTTTTAGGGTTTTTGACAATGTTATCCAGTAAGGCTTAAAAAAGGTATAGCGTGCTTTCGACTCTAGTATGACATGGAGAGACAAGTCAGTGGATGTGTGCTGCTGTGACTGTGGGGGCATGAAACGTGGCGTAGCAGATGGCGTGGCTGCCTTTTGGCTATGGGTCAAGGGAAGAGGCAAGTGGCTCGGCTAAGTTAGATGTGCCCACCTCTTTTGGAGGCCTAAATGTGAGAGTTGTTTAGTTTAATTAGCCAGCTAATGGGATGTTTAAACTAATTAACTAGCCTGGGAGTTTCTTGATTAATTTATCATTAAAGAAATACAAGTTGATAATTTCTTTTTTCCATGAAATATTATTGGTTTTTATTTTATAAATAAACATTTTAGTTGCTAACAAGTTGATTATTGATATATGAAAATGAAAATATTAGTAAAATAAAACAGCTAATGCTGGTTTTGTTCTATACATTTAATATTAGTTTCTTTGCACAATGATGAAGCTATCAAGTCGAAAGAGTTGAAATTAAACTTTATTTTAAAATATTCAATGATTGGAAAAATAAAATAGTCTATTTTACACATCAAAAATAATGTTGTCATCCTTTAATTAATTTGATCAAATATAGAGTTTATTTGTTATTATAGTAATGTTGTTTTTAAAAATATTTTTTAATTAAAATAATATTTTTTTATATTTTAAAATTTATCTTTGACATTAACCTATAATATAAAAAATAATTTAAAATAAATAAATAAATAAATTTTTTATATTGGTAAATATACTCAGGATGAAAATTTCGGAGTCATGTCAATACGTTGACTCGTCCTCAGCCGCAATTGCAACAGTGGCTGCTCCGGAGAAATGTAAAGGTAAAGGACCATTTTGTCCTCCGACTGTAACGTGATACTCGGCTAGGTCTCCAAACAAATATGTATTTCCAATTACATCACTAGTCTATCAGAGAATACCCAACTAACCCCTAGCATTCCGATTTATAACAAAAACCACGTCATTTTAAGACAAATCAGTCCTCGTCTTTTATGACTTTAAAGGCAAAAAAATTAAGATGACGGTTAATTGGATAACGTCGTCTAGTAGTAGATGGGAACTCAATTGAGATTCCCTTTTGTTTTGGGACAAATGAGAATTGAATGATAATTGAGGGAAAATATGTCATTAATTTTAGCAATGAAAAAGAATTTCCTTTTTGTGGTACTAAATTTGTTATTTATGACTTTATTTTTCAGAAACACAAGTTATGTAAAATATTTTTTTCTTGCAAATTTAAAATTTAGAGTAATCATTCAATGAATTAATTTTTTTTGGATATTCAAGATCATATACTATATAAATCATAAATTATTAGTAATAATTTAGTACCTTTTTATAAAGTAATGACTTCACTATTAAAAAGTATATATTGGAAACTAAAAGGCATGGCAAGTATAGATAATAATCCCTATTTCATGAGTTAGATTCTCTACAACATATTATTATATTGTAAAATAATATAAAATCTGAACCGAACGATTTTTGTGTAGTCCTTATTATCATTGTTATTTTGAAAACATAAAAAAATTAAATTTAAAATTATAAAGTGATTAAGACATGTTTAATGTGGTCATATTATTCATTATAGATAGTAGTGGAATGGGAATGACACCATTTCTTTTGTCCTCAAATGTTGTAATTATGAGAAGTTGGGGTCAAAGTAAACTTATTTAAGATAGTTATTTTAAGACAAATTTTTAATATTTTTTTGACAAGAATATATAAAAAACATATGGAAACGATTAAAATTAAAATATCAAAAAAGTATTTTAAAGCTAAAAGAATTTAAAAATATTGTTGGACCGTAGTTACCGACAAAACTTTCAGCGTGTAATCTTTTCCTGTAAAAACATAAAAAAATAATCTATGCAAAACTGTCTTCGCACGTGGTTTATGGGATTTTTCTACATGGTGGTTACTTTGAAGGCATTAAATATCAATTCCCTTCAATGTGAACATATTGTGTATAAATATTGACTCTTCCCAGGAGTTGAACCATCGGAGCCAAGTCATTTTTAAATAAATAAAAAACCCTTTCGGTGAATGCATCAGAGATTCGGGAATAGAGACAAGCTGAACAGAGTCTCTTTCCTTCATATTTGTCAAGAAATTAAGAAAACCCTAATTGTTTTGTCCAACAATAATCATCATGTACCGAGCTGGATTGTGTTTTATGATGTTATTATAGCCTTTCAATGACTGGCAATATTGACCGTAGCCAGGGTAGCTGTGCCCACCACTTAATTCAAATTCACACATGGCTACAGGAAGGCTGCGAACAATGTAAGCAATCAAATATTATTTGATGAATTTAAGTAGATTAAATGTAATCAAATTCTTTAGAATTAGTTGACTTGTAAGAAGTCCACCCTCATGTCGACAAGGTTTATCCTCTTGGGGTGGACAGGCCTTCGACCATCTCAACTAAGTCAAATGACATAAATGGTCAGTACTGCTACGTACTGAAAATGAACAAAAAAAACACTAAAAAAACAAGGTTAAGGAATGAAAACTATTGTCAAAATGGATGTTCAAATATATAGAAAAGGCATGAAAATTAAATAATTTTTTTAATAACTTCCATGGGTTAGCTAGTCGAATTAAAGAAGATCCTTTCATTCTTGATTTTTTCTAGTTAAACTTGCATATATTTTAAAATTAATGTACTAGACTAATGCACAAAATAGATTTTTAAGATTGTCTGAAAAGAATACTTAGTCCAAATCAATGCATGAATGATATAGGATATTTTAACCATAAAAAAAATAAATCACTAAAAAAA
>Ga0307510_10007131_pt1 | contig 13307 bp, 15 predicted proteins | sample 12_EM_MG_FD_207224 | JGI IMG/M metagenome (GOLD analysis project Ga0307510, IMG submission 207224) | Populus trichocarpa ectomycorrhiza microbial communities from riparian zone in the Pacific Northwest, United States - 12_EM | ecosystem: Host-associated > Plants > Roots > Unclassified | place... | reverse complement strand
TACAGATCTCGAATCCCGCCCTTGCGACCCGGCGGTAGTGCCATCGTCTATATCCCTTTCTATTCTAGCCACAAAACTAGATAGCCGCCGCAGGCAGGACAGAGAATTACATACCTATTGTGCCTAGTTTGGCATTCCTTAGTGCTGATGACCCCGCCAGACGTACAGTAACTTACATGAAATGACTACGTGGATGACCGGATGGCAGAGCAGCGACTTGACTACAAAAACGGGTTGTTGCGATACCTCGTTGGTCACTTTGGCGCCTTTCGCAAGTGATCAGGCACATGAAGTGTCACACTACTGTGGACCATCAAAAGGTCAGGGCTTTCTCCAAAGGTCCCAGAACTGTGTGAAGCCCATAGATCAGGCCGTCAATTGGTGCCAGTGCCAAGACAGCACAGGAGATGGTTCGATGACCGAATCCTGGAGAGAACGGCATCGCGAACTCGGGGTGTTGGACCAAATTAAAAAAAACCATAGGATGAGTGGGTCCATTGATTTCTGGTCCAAGCGGCAGTCCTTCGAAACTTCGCAAGGAAGCTCTTTTCAGGATTATTGCCGGAGCCGAGCGGTGTGTATCCAAAGCCTTGCACGGCTAATGGAGACTAAGGGCAGGTCTGCATGAGGAGCTGTAGTCCAAGGGACACCAAGAGGTCGCTAGACATACAGTACGATGGGCACATGTCACTGGCGGAAACAGAAACGGCCGTACTGGTGGCCCCGTAGATACGGTACAACCTAAGGTGACGAGTAGTGGTACAGTCACATATTGTCACAATATGTTAAAGCCTAATAATCCCTCAGTCACTGTAACGGATGTGAACTGAGGGGAGAAGGGGACGCGCGTGCATCCAAGATGATCCAACGCGAAGGAGTCCCAAGTTACATGTACACGAAGTGAAGTATCGTGACCTGACAGTTCTAACACAATAACGTTTGCCATTCTTTAGAGCACTGACTGACCCAAACTTAAAATTTCAGTGTGACAGACGAGAATCTGACCTCAAGACTTGAGAGAAGGGAAACGACGAATACTTGCTCATTTTGCTTGAAAAAAAAACGAGTAGATTCGCATTATTGTCAACTTTTACATGAAACTAAGACAGATGTTTTTTATTTTCTTTCGTTGTGTACCCATGCAGTATTGTACCACTACTAGTTACCTTATGTCAGCTGTACCATATCTACGAGGCCACCAGTACCAGCCCTAAGCGATGTCGGATTGCACCCCTGGTCGTGAAGAGAGTCAGGACCGTGAGCGCTAGAATTGTACGACACCCTGACACCCATACAGTAAGACATCCGGTCAACACGGGACCAACATGTCATTCTGTTGGCCATTTCGCTTGAAATTGCCGCGGTTACCTACAGCATGGGTTTTCTCGCACCGACAATGGTGCCACGCGTTTAGACCTAAGTCTCGCTTATCGAATTGAGCACGAGTGCAACATGCGTGCGATCTTAGGATCGAAAGGCCTCAGGGGAGTATGAGTAACAGCTTGCCAAGGTCATGCTACGATGACCACGACACATCCCCCGAGTTGCAATTATTGCCAAGTCAATTAGATGTCACCTTAGATGGTCCAACAGAATAATCTCGTGATGCCAGGAAGAATCCGGTATCCGAGTAACAACTGAAAGTATGTGAAAGGTTTCAGCGGAGTTACACCACCACGTGCTAGTAGTCACATGCCAAGTTCCCACACACTCACGTCTTGACTGCCACTCCCGAGGCGACATGATCGTGCTAATCAGTGCCAGTACGTTAAAACTTCCGATAACGTCGTGATCGGCACCTGAATTTACTTCATCGAGGCTTGGCTTCTCAATGTGTGAAACCGGTCAGGGTGTAACTCAGGACTGCGATGACGAAGCGACCCATGGTACTGCCACAGTACGAGGTCTTGAAGCACGAGACCCTGCAGGGCAAGGCATCCAAATGCAGAACCATACATTTTCTCATGACAAAGCGTCCGGACATGGTGGAGGAACCTACCCATGCATGTACAGGTTGCGGAGAACATCCTGCGCCTGCTCCCACCCTGCGTGACCTGCATCACGCTTTCATATGGATCAAGCATAGTCCCTGGGTAATGTAAGTAGGTGCAGAACGGCTTACTAACGCTTACTACCTGAGAACCTGTGTACGGCAGTGGCGAAGACGTATTAGGGAGGTGTTGTTTAAGTTGTCATTAGCGGCGTTGCAAGCAATATTTTATCTGGTAATCGTCATTTCCGGGGAATGGTTCGAGGACTCCGCGAAAACTCAGAGCCGGAGAACGAAAGAGCAGATCTGCGAAATGCTTCATTGGCTTTATATGGTACGACCCTGGACTTACTTTCAACTTGCCATACGCGAGTAACAAGGATATTGCCAGTGCAGCTCGCCGGCCGCCGCCAGTCTTCACAGCATTCACATGACCAGGAGCAAACGTGAGGGAAACACACTAGACTTGTCAGTTCACAGTGTAGGCGCAAAGGAAATTCAAGGTTAAGACGGAAAAAGAGGGAGGGAGGGAGATGAAGTAGAGAATTAGAGAGGAACGTGGTGCGCGAGTGAGCCAAACGTGAGCCGCCCTGAGCGTCTCGACGATGACTGCTGCTAAGGAAGCTCCAAGGTCAATGAGAAATAAGAGAGGAAAAAATATTGACGACGTGGGTACGTTTTTTAAAAGACAGGGGACCACGTGGCGGCTTGGTTTGTCATCAAGGAGTCGGCCCGAGTCATCGAGTCAATATGAAAGAGAGAAGCGGAGAAGGACCTTCGTCAGAGGGAATCACTTGAACATATGGAGGAGAAAAGAGTACTGTTAATAGCTAGCCTGCGAGGAGACCTTTTGGGATGCTTTTATGAACGATGCGTAATATAGTACTTTGTCCACAATGCAGCCTGAGACTCTGAGAGTCAGACATTTGGTCTAAGAGAGGCACAGAAACGAAAAGAGGGTGAAACGCAAGGTTAAGTTTCTGGTGATGAGATTTGCACTGCCATGGAAAGGGACGGGTCCGGACGACAAGGTGACTAGGAATAAAGGTACAGAAAGGTCGAAATGATCCAAGTGAAGTGATTCAAGTGAATGATTGTAAGATCTGCGAGACAGCAGGTCCTAGGAGGAAACAGAATAAAGAAAACGCCAGCGATATTGCGCAGATCGATTAGAATGACGGCACCGACAGACCAATCTACAAAATACAGGGTAACGGGAAGGATCGTTGGATCGTAACTGAAGGAAGGACACTGTAATACCAAAAACACCAGACGGAAAAGAAGGTATGCTATCCCTTGCACGTAACTATCACCCTCATGGTAGGATGTGTAAAGTATGTTTAGTGGAGTGACGAAACGAGAATGTCAGTTTGGGGGAAGAGATAGAGTGAGAAAGGGGTGGAGACGACACGAAGTTTGGTTCTCGGGGAACAAACCGGAAGGGGCCGAAGGGCCTATGCTTACGGGATGCTAGTCCATGAAAACTCGGATAGGTGATATACTTTAGTCTCCGCCAGAACCTGTTTCCCCACGGCGCGCACTTGTAGCCTCGTTGAGTGCCGCGTCGACGTCAACATTTGGATGCTTCTTCTCCAGATGCTTCCTTAGCAGATAGCGACGACCCCATCGAAAGTCACGGCAATAAACGCATAAGCTGACGTAGTGCGTTTCCCTCTGGTGTCTTTTAATGCCTTGTGGCTGTGAGTAACTCTTACTGCAGACGTCGCACGAGTGTGGGCCTTTACGAGCTCCATGTATGCCAGTCGGTCGTTGCGATGACCTCGGTGACACTACGACACGTCGCTTCCCTTTCTTTTCTGATTCCTGATGGCTGGCTTCTGGTGATCCTTGTCCTTGATACTGCCCAATGCCTGGCGTGTGGGGAAAGTCAGGGAGGGGTGATGACACGGAGATGTTGGCTGTCGTGTCCGGGCTTGCGTATTGATAGTAGCCCTGGACCGAACGTATGTCCGTTATCACATCTTCTTGGTACTGGCCACCTGTTGTGTTCACACCTGCCGGGCCAATGTCTGGCGCGCGAGTGGAATAACCGGACTAATCACGTCATTCAGTGCATTAGGACAGATGAAGAAGCCCTTCCGCCATACCTCGGTGAATAAAGGAGTAAATGACACCGAATACATGGGGTCCGAAGGACCGATAACGTCGTTTCCCCAGATGAGGGTAGACAGGACGGATGGATGGAGACCAGCGTAGTATGACTGAATATGGGGGTTAGTCGGATGGCACAAGGAGCGTGGTTCACAGATAATAATTAAATAATTAAACCTACCCCCTCAGTAACTGGAGGACCGAGCGCGTGTAAGGGGATGCCTGGTAGCCAACGGTTCACATGTCGTCCAACGTCTTCGAGAAATGGTCCTTGAGAGAGAGATGATTCTGTGTTTGAGGATCTGTCCGAGACAACGTCAATGGCCGAGTTGCCAGACAAGCCCTTCGTGGAGAGACTGAGACATGAGTGACGATAGGCGGCGCCGTCCATTGCAGAGGGAATAAATGAGATGCAAAGGAGTACGAATGATGCAAGATGGAGAGCGAAGACTGGGCAGTCCTATTTCCTTGTTTTGTGAAAATGTGTTTGTGAAAGGGGTTTTAAGGCCATCGGTAAACCACTAAGTCCGGAATGACTGCGGAAATTGCGGTCGGAACGGGACCGACATTTAATGGTTTCGATGTCATATGGGGGTCTGTGAGTAACCCGCGCCTTCATGACGCCCTACTATACGTTACCCGACCGCAACCTGGTGCCAGTGAGACACGTTGTGGCCCCAAGCGCGCACAATCTGAGCTTGAACCGACGAAAGATTTAGATCAGATTTTGCTCCAAGAAGAGAAGTTACCCACACCAAGGGTAGTGACCGACTACAGAAGAATCCTCCACAGAAGAGTTCAGAGTGCTCAAAAACAATACCAAAGTTCCTGGGGGACGAGAAGGTATGTTGTGAAAACTCAGTGACCACACCGTCTGTCTGTGCATTGCGCGTACAATTAGACAACTGCACGTCCCGGGTGCAGGTCTGGAACCCGAAGCTCAGCACTCTTAGCAGACGGAAAACCGAGAACGTTCTCGCCAATCAACGAAGAACCCCCCATCACCTATTCCCTCCTCCCCTTCACGCCTCTCGTGCCAATTGTGGGTCATTTTCCTCCAACATGACGTTCCGCTTCCCACACGTGGTGAACGGGCTGTCCACTTCGCGCCGCGGCATGAACTCGAAACTACTTTCGAGGTGCACGTTGTTCATCTCATACTTACGTTGCACGGTGTCCCGATGTGATCGAGAAATTAATCCTTGGCGCAGATTTCGCTGCTCGTGTGGTATGACATCTCTGCCAGGCTGCATGCAACAGGCGTGCCTCATCCGGGACGTCGATGGCATCCGAGGATACTCCTGTTAATATCCCAGTCCGAAGGATTTCCGTCGGCATGTAAGCTTCACGTTTTCGAACCTAGTATATTTGTCAGCTGGGCGGAGACTGCGCAGTACGTACTTGGACGCCAGCGTGGAGAACAGTGTCAGCATGGTTATCGCATCGCAGGCATGTCACGGTGGAACAGGGGTTTGTTTCTTGTTGTGTTGTACTTCCCTTATTGGGACGGATCGGACCGGCTTTCAACAACGCGCGCCACTCATTTTATGAACGCGTGGTCCAACTGATTGGAAATCTTCCTTTCCTTTGTGGACTTCAGGCAGCCATCTTCTAGTCGTGTGCGCCAAGACTAAGGGCGTGGTCCATATCTCAGACCACCGCCTGGGCGCACGTTATATCTACCAAAAACCCAGGATATATCTAACATCATACACAAACAGTCATATCAACAACATACTTATCGTCCCTTGGACTCATGGGCCCGGGGTTCATCTCTCCGTAAGTCGGAGTCGCTTCTGTCGCGTCTATTTTGTGTTGAAAACTCATTACGTAAATGATAACATCTTTGTGTCGACAAGGGTCACGGGCCCATTGACATATTCAACCACCCCCCTTGGCATGGTTATCGTCGCCGCGTGAATAACGCACTGTATACACATCGAGGAAAAATGGTAACATGTAGACAAAGGGACCAGACCAGAGTAATGACCGAAAACAACCGAAATGCCTAACAGGAGTAGCAACGAGGGAAAGGTGCCCCAAACGCAATTTCAGTACCCGCACACCCACGGGCGCAGGCGCGCTCACATACGCTGACACGCACAATGCACCTACAGAACCCCGGTATGCTAGTCGTAGAGGGCGTGATGCTCTTGCTAAACAGCGAATCAGTCCCGACAGTACCAGGCAGGGACCAATACAGTATGTGCCGCCGCAGCCTGTTATCATCTGCGCATGATTAATTTCGCTTATTTAAACGCGCGAGGTGGGTCGCCTCATCAGACATGACTTAATCCTCGATTTTCTATACAGTATATGGGTACAGCAGGTATGACCAGGTCTGGTCTGGCCGCCCGTGGTGCTCGACGTAGATTCAGGGTTATTCGGAGGTGGTCTCACGATGGCACGAACTATTGGTTGGCCGGGCCTGCTGAACAGAGCCTATACTGCTGGTGCCGCCAGAAGAATCTTGGGCAAGGCCCGTCCAGGCTCTCACTGCCCACTGATGGGGCCTTGGGCTCCCCATCCGCAGAGGGATGTGTAATTGAACATATGTGACTTTCTCCCCTACGGTACAAGGTATCCAAGGGTCAATGGTGATCTAGACACCTAGTAAACTTCTTCGCCAGCCCCAGTCGCTCACTCTTCGCCCTTACTTGCTGTTGTACAAATATGTCAGTCGACGCCACATAGCTCATGGACGGGTAGAATTTGTATGTTGCCAGCGGGGCACGCTACGCACCAACGTTCGGAGTGACAGATCAAACGAGGCAGCCCATGAATCACACGACAGCTCTGGTGATCGACCTCATCATATTTCAAAATCGGTGCATCGATATACACACGAGGAGATAAGAAAAAAAAGGCCAAAGGAGAGAAGTGTGACTTTGACGCACCTTGGAGTTGCTGTCCACCTTGAGTGTGAGCTCCTTCAGTGAGACCTCCAACTTGGCAGAGTTTCGCAACGTTGCCGCCTGTGGGACCTCCGAGCGTGGTCAAGTTATGCGCAATGCTCTAGAGAGCCTCGGCTGCGTCGGATGCTCGCGACTGGTTGGAAGCGGTGGGACGCGCCTGCGCCTGGGCGCGCGCGGGAAGAGGAGACTGCCTCGAGAGGCGTTCATTGGGCTTGGCGTGGAACGACTGGGGGCTGTCGAGGAGAAGGGGGGACTAGACGCAATCGAGGGGAGGGGGCTGGGTGCCACATCTTCCTTGGCCCGCTGACGGAGAGAAAAAAAATCAGTCGAGACCGCAATGGCTGCGACGTTGACGCGCGCCGCCCGTGACGTACCAGTGGGCTGAGGCCAACCGAGGGCTCTACCGAATTTGCAACTGATACAGGACATGCTTGAGACCTGGAAGAATGAGGCCCCTGTAGCTCTGGAGAAGCCACGTAGGATGCCATGGCCCACGGGATTCACACCAACACGAAATTCCTAACTCCGACACGCCAACAACTGTCCCCTGCGTTGTGACCTGATGGCCCCTTCAAAAGATTTCACCATCCAGCTTCGGTTAGATGCCAGACTGCTCCTATTCCCTGTCACAACGGCCTACAGTACATTAGGCTAGTCTCATGTGATCGATGTTGGGAAGGAGGAGTTCATCAAATCACCCTTAGTCGTATCCAGCGTAACTTCGAAGCGACATTTACAGTTTTTTTACTCGGAATCTACGTTGACATTTTGACGCATGGCAACGGCGTGTGCTTATCGAATGAGCGGAACACGAGCCTCCGGCCCTGCAGAGACGCCAATTGGAAATTACCCGCAGCACCTGCACCTCTGCAGGGCCAGTCTTTCCATGAAAAGTGCGTCGATGATGGGCAGAACAGGGCGGAAGACGGAGTCTCGACGTCGAGTCAACAAATGTCGTAAATTCCACATTTGTGCCAAGTTTTGTCGCTATTGGGCTTTGGTCACGGCGGCTTATAAGGCGACGTTGGGGCGTGGAGTGCGTACCGGCATGGGTGGCTCAGCATCGATGCAGTCATTAAACTTACCTTTGAGGCCACTTACCTTTGAGCCAGAGCCACGGATCACTCTGGCTGGGCACAGTGAAGTCCATGGACATCACGTAATGATTCCTTTGGTCTACTACTGTAATCATACCGGTACCGGAAATACTGCGATAATCTACTGTTGCATTACTGGACCGTCACCGGACTACCGTGACTGTACCGCCCAACAGATGTGATATTCATTCCATAGAGAAATGAGTTTCAGATCCGATAACGTCGCAAGGGCAGACTAAGACCTGTGTATGCATCGTGCCGTCGACTCTCACTCATGCTCTTCCACGGTTCGTTCGAACTGTGATGACACAGTCCATCAAAGGATCGATCAGGCCCGACCTGATCCGCAAGCCGGCGGGTCGGGCATTAGGAAAACGTCCAAACTATCTAGGATCAAATCAACGGAACCCGGAACTCGAGACCTGGATAACCCCTAATGTTTCTGCAGGTGTGGATTTGTGGTGTTTCCGGAATCGTACGATACCGTAAGTTATGTAACACACTGGTCTTTCAAGATCTCAAGCTCAACCCCTCAACCCCTGGAAATTGATACCAGAGCAATCCATTTCGTACTACTGTACAGCACATTAGGGTTGCCAGAGAGTTGAGCTAACTCGGAGTTACCTGAGCTGAGTTAGCAGAGTTGTGAACTCAACTCAGCTCTGTGGCAACCGAGTCAACTCCGCTTGTCACCGCACCATGACCGTATTTGGTGTGGAGCCACACTTAGCCAAACAACCGTTGGTGGCGCACCCGGTGTTCGTCTGCACGTGCCAACTCAGGCGCAACTCCCTAAGACTCGGAGCACGGAGTTGGCTAGAGTTCGACTCAGCTCAGTTCAACTGAACTATACTGCACCACTACTCTCAACGTCCGGAACCTCTGGCAGTCCTGCATCACACACGCCGTGAACCGAATAAGCTGGATCCACAACCGCTGTGCGTTTATGGGTACAGTAACTTGTCCGACACCCTACCAACTTGAAGTTACTCGATGGCTGGGGGGTGGGGTGAGGTGATGGCATCCTACTGCAATTTCACAAAAGTCAGAATCGGGGATCGTCTTCATAATCTCGTCACTACTTGGCCTTTTTCACAGGATGATCATATGGATTTGATACATGCAAAATCTTGGCGTGCGACGTCCCACCCAATCAAATGGACCTGGCGCTTCTCCTTCTATTCAAACCACTACAGCACCCCATCATGAAAGGCAACTCTGCCATGCATCGCGCTCTTCGCGTAGAAAATCCCAATACTAAGGAACGACACACACCCTCCTCCCGTGAAATTCTACGTCACCCGTCACCCATATCCCCGCGCGCCTTCCTCGCCGTCGGCGGGCACTCCCTAATTTGCTACTGTACGAAATGTCTACCCGGCCGTGCGTGGCTCAAGACGGGTCGAATTCGTACGTTCCCTGTAGGGCACCCCACGCACCAACACTACGGAAAAACGGGTCGGGCGCCAGAAAGGCCCTGTGTTTACTTCTTTGCGCTTTTTAAAAAAAAATTGAAAGTAGGTTTTTAGGCAATTATCTGTTTGGAAAAAGGTATCCCCACCTACTTGTCTGCACTTTTTTTTCATACTTTTTTTCAAAATTGTACGGTTTTGTACTCAACTTTCTTTATTATAATACCATGTACTTCTACGGCACTTTCTTTTAATCGGTCTACTTTTTTAGTCAGCTGGGCAAGTACTCTCACAAGTAGGTAGCTGTTTTGGATTTTTTTTTCGAAAATTTTGCGAAAAGGTACAAAAGAGTAGTAAAAAAAAAGTTAAACGCAGGGTTTTCCTGATGCATTTACTTTGCAGTTGGCTAATGGTACCTCATCTGCCATGAGACACACCATGCGTTAATACAAGCCGCGCAACCATGTCGCAGACTATTTAGATGACCCACACTGGTTTTATAGGTGTAGTTCAGCTCCCACATGCACAGATTACCACAGAAGGTGGATCCCAAATCAATTGGGACGACGGTACAGACTGACCAACGTGCAAAATACAGGGTAACGAAAAGGATGGTGTAGTATTGGAGCGTAACCGGTGGGTGGAACTATGATACCCCAAAACACCTGACGAAAGAGAAGCTGCGTTATCCCTTGCACCTATCAGCCTCGCGGTAGGATGTGTAAGGTATGTTTAGTGGAGTGCCGACAACGGGGTATCAGTGTGGGAAGGGATCGCGTGAGGAAAGGATGGAGAGAACACGGAGACGATCTTCGGGAACTTGAACAAACCGGAAGGGGCCCTACTGTACGTTTGTGGGATGCTAGTTATGAAACTCGGATAGGTAGTATGATTTAATCCCCGCGATGACCTGTTCCCCCACGACGCGCCCCTGTAGCCTCGTTGAGTGCCGCGTCGACGTCGACATTTGGGTGCTTCTTCTCGAGATGCTTCCGTAACCGATAGCGACGACCCCATCGATAATCACGGCAATACATACACAAACTGACATAGTGCGTTTCCCTCTGATGTCGTTTAAGGCCTTGTGGTTGTGAGTAACCCTTACCGCAGACGTCACATGAGTGTGGGCTTTTACGAGTCCCATGCATGTCAGTCGGTTGTTGGAACGACCTCGATGACACTACAGCACGTCGCTTCCCTGTCTTTTGTGATTCCTGATGGTTGTCTTCTGGTACACTTTGTCCCCGAGATGGTCCAATGCCTGGCATGCGGGGAAGGTCGGGGAGGGGTGATGACACGGAGATATTAATTGTCGTGTCCGGGTCTGGGCGTGTGTATTGACAGCCCTGTGCTGGACGTACGTTCGCTCTCATTTCTTCTTGGTACTTGCCACTTGTTGTGTTCACACTTGCAGGGCCAATGGATGGGGCGCGATGGAAATAACCGGACTAATCAAGCCCTTCAGTGCAATAGGACAGATTAAGAGACCCTTCATACCTCAGTGAACCAAGGGAAAACTGACGCGCAACACATGGAATCCAAAGGGCTCATCCCGTCGTTTCCAAGAAGGGTAGACAGGATTGGTGTATGGAGATCAGCGGGGTATGACTGGTTGAAGGTGTTAGTTGGATCATGAAAGGGGCGTGGTTCACGGCTAATAATTTAACCTGCCTCTTCAGTTACTGGAGGACCGAGCGCGTGCAGGGGTATGCCTAGTAACCAACAGTTTACTTGTCGTCCTTCGTCTTCGAGAAATGGTCGTTGGGGAAGAAATTGTCCTGCGTTTGAGGATGGACCGGAGACGACTTCAATGGCCGAGTTGCCAGACAAGCTTTCCGTCGGGAGACTGAGATATGGGTGACGATAGGCTCCGCCGTCCATGGCAGAGGGAATGGACTTGAATGAGGTGACAAGAAGTATGAACGACGAAAGACGGAGGGCGAAAATGGGCTATCCGAGTGGTGTTTCCTTGTTTTGTGGAAAGGTGTCTGTGAAAGGGGTTTTAAGGCCATTGGTAGACATCTAAGTCCGGAATGGCATGCGGAAATTGCAGTCGGAACGGGAACGTCATTTAATGGTTTCGAGGTCACATGGGGGTCTGTGAGTACTCCGTGCCTCCACGGCGCCCTGATATACGTTACCCGACCACAACCTGGTCAGACACGTTGTGGCCCCAGGCGCGCACAGCCTGGGATCCGCGCTTGAACCGGCGGAGACGTAGATGTACCTGTATTTGTTAACGACGATAAACATCATGTTTTCCCCAAAGAAGAGAAGTTACCCACACCAAGGGTGACCAACTGCGGAAGAATCTTGCGCAGAAGAATTCAGAGTGCCTGAAAAAAATACCAAAGTTTCTGGGGTGTAAGAAGTATGTTGAAAGGTATGTTGTGATAACCCAGTGACCACTCCGTCTGTCTGTGCATTGCGCGTACAACTAGACAACTGCATGTCTCAGGAGCAGGTCTTGAGCCTAAAGTTCAGCACTCTCGCCAAGTCTGCAGACGGAAAATGAGAACGCTCTTGCCAATCGGCGGAGAACGTCCATCCCCTATTCCCCTCTCCCCCTCACGCCTCTCGTGCCAATTGTAGGGCGTTTCCTCCAGCATGACGTTCCGCTTCCTACACGTGGTGAACGGGCTATCCACTTCGTGCCGCGGCATCGCCGGCATGAACTCGAAACTATTTTCAAAACCCATGCCGCTCATCATACTTACGTGGCACGGTGTTGCAATGCGTATCGAGAAAATCTTTGGGGCCAACTTGGCGCAGATTTCTCTGCTCATGTGGTCTGGCGTGTATGCAATGGGCGTGCCCCAGCCGGGACGTCTATGGCACCCGAGGATACTCATGTTGGTATCGGACCGAAGGGTCTTCGTCAGCACGTAAGTTTCAAGTTTTCGGACCTAATACATTCGTCAGCTGGGCGCAGGCCGCACAATACATACTCAGCAGACGCTAGTTCGAGAATAGTATCGCGAGCGCGAGAGGAAAAAGGCGCAACGCGGTGCGTGCGTGTGGAAATTGCTGGCATGTCAAATGGGTTTCTTATTGTCTTTCAGTTAATGTTCCCTTATTGGTGCGGACCGGACCGCCGGGCCCTTTCTACTTTCTACGACATTTCCGCCCACATCATATCCACCTATTTTATGAACATTTTTCCAAACCGCAACTGATTGGAAACCTTTCTCTCCTTCACGATACCCAAGGAACCCTCCTGCTGTAGTGTACGTGAAGACTAAGGGGCGATCTATATCCCACAGACCATCGCCTGGGCACACGAAATATTTACCAGGAACCCCTGATCTTTAACATCCCACTCACAGCCATATCAAGAACATAATTATTGTCCATGGCCAGTCCATGGCCTCAGGGAAGTTTCCTCCGTTAAGTCGGAGCCGCTCAGGTCGAGTCTATTGTAGTGTTAAAATCCATTATGTAAATAGTAATATTTTTATGTTCCACGTAGAAAATGCTGTACTGACAAAGACGCATCAACAGATGTTCGACCATGTCAGTCAGCTCTTCCTCCCCCCACTAGCATAGTTATCGACGCCGCATATTTGCCTGCAATAATGCACCGTATACACGGCGAAGACAAATGGTAGTATGCGGGCGAGGGGACCAGACTAGAGTAATGTCCGAAAAAAAAACGAAATGCCTAAAGTATTCGCAATGAGCGAATGGTCCTGCCCTAAAATACAATTTCAACACTTACACATGCACGGGTGCAGGCGCGCACACTCACATACGTTGACAGGCACAATATGCCCACAGAGCC
>Ga0307510_10007130_pt1 | contig 13308 bp, 9 predicted proteins | sample 12_EM_MG_FD_207224 | JGI IMG/M metagenome (GOLD analysis project Ga0307510, IMG submission 207224) | Populus trichocarpa ectomycorrhiza microbial communities from riparian zone in the Pacific Northwest, United States - 12_EM | ecosystem: Host-associated > Plants > Roots > Unclassified | place... | reverse complement strand
GCCGTCCACAAGGTCGCAAGCCCGAATTGAGCCCCGGCCTGTGTATAGGTTACGACACCGGAAGGGTCATCATCGCTTGCACCGGTGATAAGACCGGGACCAAGGTTAGCAAGATATTTTTTAAGTCTGGATGGGCGCTTTTTATTGTCGGCCATTCGGGATTAGAGTTGATCGGGATTGATGTTCTTGTTTCGGCTATCGTTAAATTGTTTGTCCAGGTTATACGCTGCGCTGATCAGCGCCATGTGGGTAAACGCCTGCGGAAAATTTCCCAAATGCTCCCCTTCAAAACCCAGCTGCTCCGAATACAACCCCAGGTGATTGGCATATCCCAGCATCTTCTCAAAATAGAACCGCGCCTTGTCCAATTGCCCCGACCGGGAAAGACATTCCACATACCAGAAGGTACACATGGAAAAAGTACCCTCTTTGCTGTCAAAACCATCCGGGGCAGCAATTTCCGGCCGATAGCGATAGACCAGCGAGTCGGTAACCAGGTCTTCTTCGATCTTTTTCAATGTCGACAGCCATCTCGGATCTTTCGGACTGATGAAACGGAACAGAGGCATCAGTAAGCTGGACGCATCCACCGTCTCCGATCCCGGGAACTGCATAAAGGCCTGCTCTTTCTCGCTCCAATGCTCCGTGAATATACCATTATATATCTTATCCCTTTGCTTTTTCCAATGTCCATTGTGCGGGAAACTGCGGGCATCCGCGATCTTGATGGCCCTGTCCAAAGCAACCCAGGAGGCCAGCCGGGAGCAAAGAAAATTCTTCTTACCCCCTCTTACTTCCCAGATCCCGTCATCCGGCTGATCCCAGTTTTCACAAAGCCAGTCTATCTGTTTTTCGAGATTCTTCCAGAGATCATAGGAGATCGGCTCCCCATGTTTGTTGTACAGATAGACCGAGTCCAGGAGCTCACCATAAATATCCAGCTGTAGCTGGCCATACGCATCATTTCCGACCCTGACCGGCGAAGAGCCCTTATATCCTTCAAAATTATCCAGCTCGTATTCCTCCAGTTGCCTCGTGCCATCGATGGAATACATAATACCCAGCCTTTCCTGCCCCTTGATGTCCCTGCATTGCTTCTCGATCCAGCCCATAAACTCCCCCGCTTCCTTTGTATAACCAAGCCGGAGAAAAGAATAGATCGTAAAAGAAGCATCCCGTATCCAGGTATACCGATAGTCCCAGTTTCGTTTGCCACCGATGGTCTCGGGCAGACCAAACGTAGGCGCAGCAATGATAGATCCGTATTGGGAAGAAGTCAGCAGCTTCAGCACCAGCGCACTCCGGTTCACCACTTCCATCCACCTGCCCCTATAGACGTTCTGACTGACCCAGTCCTTCCAGTAATGGATCGTTTCAAAAAGACTACCCGTAATGGCATCCGCAAAACCTTCATCCGCGATGACGGCATTGTCCGCATTCTCCAGGAGAAAGTCAGCGATCTGACCCGCAGTCAGGGTAAATTCCGCTACTCCATCACCGCCGCTGATCTGCAAAGGAATGCTGGCCCTTAATCTGACATTTGCCCCATTCGGTCCATTGACATGAAAAATAATTTCATTAGACCCCTTCTGTTTAAGAGTAACCCGGTCTTTTCCATAATTGAACCGCGGACAACAGGCGAGCTTATATTTCACCTCGCCTCTTACCGTGGTAAGCCGTCGGATCAGCTTCTTCGCATTATCAGGACCAACGGGCATAAAATCCAGGATCTCCCCTACCCCGTCAGGTGAAAGGAAACGCGTCAGCAATACATTCGTATCCGGCATATAAAGCTGTTTGGTCTTCATCTCCTTAAACTCAGGACTAAGAGAAAAAAAGCCGCCCTTCTTATCGTCAAGCAATCGGGCAAATACACTGGGGGAATCAAATTGCGGAAAACAAAGGAAGTCGATCGAGCCGTCAAGTCCCACCAATGCAACGGTGTGGAGATTACCTATGATGCCATAATTTTCGATGGGCTGATAGCTCACGGATGTTCTTTGATGAAGGCATTTGCAAAAACCGGGCCTCACCCCAGTCCCTGCGCAAACTGCATCCCCGACAAACAAGCCTTCCCCACCCCCTTACGCTGAATAAGAACTTTAAATTTACGCCCCATCTCCAGCAACAGCGTCCTCAGCTGCCATAGCCGCTGCTGGCGGATCACCGGATCATCATCCGCACCTCCCGCCCGCTCTATCTTTTGAAGATGATTGCCAATGCCCAGCCCCTGAAGAAAATGCGTCTGCGTAGTATAGCCACAACATTCCAGCCCATTAAGACGCCCCCAATAATCCAGTGCGGAGAAATTCACATGGCTCGTAATATCCTGCTCCCCGATAAAATCATAAGGATTGTGATTGATCCGATGCCCATGATAACACATCAGCGTACCCTCCTTCTTACTGTACAACACCGAAGAAGGATAGCCATAGTCGATCGTCAGAACAAAACCCTTTTTCAACGCAGCCGATACCTGGCCAATCCATTCCGTAGCTTCCAGGTTGATCTCTGTTCGATATCCCCGGTGTAACGTTACCCCCAGCTGGTTGAGATAGTTCTTCAGCTCCTCCGAAGCCGGACGTAGCTCTTCATTGAACTCGCCGTTCTCATAACCCACAAACACCTCCATCAGCTCGTCCAGCATAAGGACCTGGTGTACGGAGAAATTGTCCAGCAATTCATTGGAAAGGATACAGCCTGTGACCGGGGAGATCTCATGGACGGAATTGATCCACTGGACTTTATCCGGAAGAAGCCGTCGTTCTTTCTCCCGCATAGCATCGCTCTTCTCGATGATATAATATTGCAGGTGCTCATAAAGTCGCTGATTGGCGCTCAGCCGGTGAAGGATATCCCGGCATAATAATCCCGTTCCCGCTCCATATTCGACCACCGTAAAAGGTTCACAGCCGAGCATTTGCCACATCTCCTCCAACTGCCCCGCCAGCATCTCACCAAATAAAGAAGTAAGATAGGGACTCGTATAAAAGTCGCCGGTCTGACCCAGCTTTTCACGCTCAGAAGTATAATACCCCTCACCAGGGTAATACAGCGCCATTTCCATAAAATCACGAAAAGACAACGGACCCTCCTGCCGGATCCGTCCGATGATAATGTCAGAGAGAGACATGGTTTTTTACTATTCATGCCTCAATTTACATGCCCACCCCTTCCACCATCACCGGCCTCGCTCGTCTCTGCCCCGCCATCACCGATCGCGCAACGCTGCCCTCACCCTCCAATCGCCCCTCCTCCAACGTGGCACGGTTTTTTCGCAAAAAAGAGGATATGCCAACAACAACTCTCGAGGCACCAGTGGCAGCAGCCAAAGACCTCGAACAACTCTGTATCAATACCGTCCGCATACTTGCAGCCGACGCCGTCCAAAAAGCCAACGCCGGTCACCCCGGAACTCCAATGGCCATCGCCCCCATGGGCCATGTCCTATGGTCAAAGATCATGAACTATAATCCCCAGCATCCCGACTGGCCCAACAGAGACCGTTTCGTACTTTCCGCAGGACACGCTTGTATGCTCCAGTATAGCTATTTATACCTGACGGGGTATGACCTGAGTCTCGATGACATCAAGGCCTTCCGCCAGTTGCACAGCAAGACACCCGGACACCCGGAATATGGCTTAACCCCCGGTATAGAGGTCACCACAGGGCCCCTGGGACAAGGCTTTGCCAACGGCATCGGCATGGCCATTGCCGAGCGACATCTCGCGGCCCGATACAACAAACCAGACTTCGAACTTTTTAATTATAGTATTTACGCCATCTGTAGCGACGGAGATATGATGGAAGGAGTCAGCTCGGAAGCCGCCTCACTGGCCGGTCATCTGGGGCTGGGAAACATTATTTACCTCTATGATGACAACCACATTTCCATCGAAGGCAACACCAACATTACGTTCCAGGAAGACGTGGCCCAACGCTTTGAAGCCTATGGCTGGCATGTCCAGGTCCTGGCTGACGGCAATGACATCGGGGCTATCCAGGAGGCAATCCAAAAAGCACAACACGAAACCAGTCGCCCGTCCCTGATAAAGATCAGGACCCACATCGCCTATGGCAGCCCTAATAAGGTCGATACCGCAGGCGCTCATGGCTCGCCTCTTGGCGCGGACGAAGTAAAACTCGTAAAGAAATTCTTTGGCTTTGACCCGGATCAGTCCTTTGTCGTCCCCGGTACTGTGTTGGAATACTATCGGACCACCGGTGCAGCCGGAATGGAAAAAGAAGCTGCCTGGAACAAGCTCTTTGAAGCCTACCGGCAAAAATATCCCGAACTGGCCACCGAATACGAGCTGTCCCTCTCCGGTAAGTTGCCGGGTGGCTGGGAAAAAAAGCTTCCCTCCTTCCGCGTGGAGGACGGAAAAGAAGGCAAGCTTTCCACCCGCGTTGCAGCCGGTAAAACGCTCAATGCCATTGCAGCTTCCCTCCCCGGACTCATCGGCGGAGCAGCAGACCTGGCGCCATCCACGGAAACAAATCTGAAGGACTATGGCTCTTTTTCCGCAACAGATCCCGGCGGACGCAACTTTCATTTTGGCATTAGGGAACATGCCATGGGCTCGGCATTGAATGGAATGGCAGTGACAAAGGGAATTATTCCTTTTGGCGCCACCTTCCTGCTCTTCTCAGAGTATATGCGACCTCCGATCCGCCTGGCCGCCATCATGAAGATCAGACCGATCTTTATCTATACACACGACAGCATCGGACTGGGTGAGGACGGGACAACACATCAGCCCGTAGAACAGCTCGCCTCACTACGCAGTATACCCAACATAACACTGATCCGGCCAGCCGACGCCAACGAGACAGTCCTGGCCTGGAAGACAGCACTGTTGCACCAGGGCGGCCCCGTAGTGCTGGTCCTTACAAGACAGAACATTCCTATTATTGAGCCCGGTAAATATAAAAGTGAAGGCGATGGGAGCCGGGGCGCATATATTCTCTCCGAACCCGACCGGGCACCGGAGTTGATCCTTATAGGAACGGGCTCAGAAGTAGACCTCGTACTACAAGCCCAGCAAAAGTTAAAGGAGAATGGCATAGCCGCCCGGGTCGTCAGCATGCCCTCCTGGGAATTATTCGAAAAACAGGATGAGAATTACAAGCAAAGGGTCCTGCCAAAAGGGATAAAGAAAAGACTGGCCGTGGAAGCCGCTTCTCCAATGGGCTGGCACAAATACACTACCGACGAAGGCGCAATGATAGGCATGGTCCGCTTTGGAGAATCAGCACCTGCCGAAGATCTGTTTAAGGAATTCGGTTTTACCGTTGACAACGTAGTGGCAAAGGCTAAGCAATTGCTGAGAGGATAAGGCACAACTCCGGAAGTTCGGATCGCGCGGCTCATTTTCCCTTTTTCTTAGCCTCCCAATTATCCTTGATAATGTCCCAGTATTCCTTGCCGTAACCGACAAAAATCTCGCTACCGGCAGGAATATTACGCATGGAGGTGATATATACCTTCTTACCTTCTATATTGTAGGTACAGTTATTCTTTATACCATCGGTGCGAAGCAACCCCTTGGCATCATTGGCATAACGCGCTAATGCCTCCTTTGTCCCCGAAGCATCGATGACATGATATCGGTTGACATAATAGATATAGCCATTCATCCCATCCTTGTCATCTACCTCTTTCCAGGTAGTGATCTTTCCTTTGTATTCTACGATATTCTTTCCTTTGGGAATATCTTTGGTTGTGAAGAGCCCCTTGCCGGCTCCTTTCAATGTCGATCGCTTAACGATAAGTTGCTTTTCCAATAACGGCATGAATGTATATAATTAGGGAACGCGCAAATATAGGGGTTACTGTTGAATCGTCAACCCAAAACTTAACAGTGTATTCTGCCCTCGGGTCCTGGTAAATTTGCTGTAAGACACCGCTCCCGTCAGGGCTAACCATTTATAAAGCTTGATGGCAACACTGCCGTTCAACCGCAGAATATAGTCGGGCCAGTAAGCAAAACTGTTCTGCAAAAAGGCCGTTCCATCAAAAGTATAACGGTCCTGGATAACCCAATGATATAGAAGACGAAAGGAGTTCCGAACCGTCTGATACCGGTCCCGTTGGAAGACATTCCCATTGGGCCCGCCATAAAGACTATCAAAGAGGTCCCCTTTCTCATAAAGTACCCCATCGCTGAGAATAAGGGTTGCCTTCTTTTTGTCGATGACATTATATCCTATTCCTATGCCAGTCTGTAATTGATGATTTATCAAAAGGGGAATGCTGGTATTGTAATTGGCCATACCCCAGTAATAAGAATGCGGCAGCCCTTTGTAAAGATTCAGCGCCAGGGAAGAGGAATAGTCGTCATTGGTAAGGACAGCATTCTGACGGCCATAGACCCAGCTATTGCTAAAGTCGACGGTCACGCTTTTTTTAGCCATGCTTAGCTTCAGCGCATTGGTCAGGACAAAAGTTTGCAGGGAATTGGTATTATTGAGGGTGCCCGTACCCGCATAAGTATAATGATAGTGGACGGTATCCGTATGATGCGTAGAGTCGGCGGCGGCCTTCTTAGCCGCAGCGCTATCATAAGGGGGCGGACTTCCAGGGTCTTTGTTCTGACCAAGAGTGAAGACCGGTATCCATAGTAGTAATAAAAGCCGGAGAATATTTTTCACAAGCATGCATTTATGCAATTCCTGCGCCAGCGACCCAAAAGAAAATAATAATCCTTCCCGGGCTGAATTTGAACCTTTTGTTACATTATAATCCTTATTTTAGTCCATATAATTCAACAACAACGATGGAAAAGCAAGCCATATTGGCTGCTATCATCGACTCTTCAGAAGATGCGATTATCAGCAAAACGATTGAAGGTTATATAACAAGCTGGAATCAAGCCGCCGAACGGATGTTCGGTTATCGCGAAGAAGAGGTGATAGGGAAACATATTTCGATACTTATACCCAAAGACCGCCTGAACGAAGAAGACATGATCATCAATTGTATCCGTCAGGGACAACGGGTACAGCACTTCCGAACGATCCGGCTCAAAAAGGATGGTCATCCTCTGCCTATCTCTCTCACCGTGTCTCCGGTTAAAGGGATGGATGGAACCATTATAGGTGCTTCTAAAATAGCCCGTGACATCTCCGACCAGGTACGGGCAGAGATAGAAACGAAGCAACACATGGAGAACCTGGAATTATTGATCTCTGTAGGTAAGGCCATCTCCGAGAAACTGGACCTGGAATCCATCTTACAAAAGCTGACGGATATTACGACCAGGCTGACAGGGGCAGAATTAGGGGCCTTCTTTTATGATAGGATCGACGACATGGGTGAGTCCAGCCTGCTTTTTACCCTGTCAGGCGCCCCATGGGAATCGTTTGAGAAATTCGGCATAACACTGAATACGACCATCTTTCAAAAAACTTTCAGCGGCGAAGGGATACTCCGCTCGGATAATACCCTGGCAGTACCCGTTATCTCCCCATCGGGAGAGGTCATCGGGGGGCTGTTCTTCGCTCACTCCCAACCGGGAATGTTCACAGAAGAACACGAAAAATTATTGACCGGCATCGCTTCTCAGGCCGCCGTTGCTGTCGAGAATGCCCAACTCTACGAAGAAGTAAAAACACTGAATGCCCGAAAGGATGAATTCATCGGTGTAGCAGGCCACGAATTAAGAACGCCCATTACGACGATAAAAGGTTATCTGCAACTATTGGAGGACCAGACACCCGAAGGGCTGACAAAAGATTTTATAGAAAAGGCATTAAGACAGGTGAACAAGCTAAACCGGCTGATCACCGACCTGCTGGATGTTACCCGTATCCATGCAGGAAAACTGGACTATACGATAAGCCGCTGTTCCCTCATCGAGCTGGTAAAAGAATGTGTTGAAACAGTCTGCCAGATCCATACCAGCCATGTCATCGAAAGCAGGTTACCCGATGACGACCTCCTCGTGATGGCCGATGCAACAAAGATCGAACAGGTGCTGATCAATTTCCTGATCAATGCTATTAAATACTCCCCGGGCCAAAACAAAATAGTTGTACAGGTAACAAAAGAATCGGGCCAGGGAGTAGTAAGCGTCCGTGACCTGGGCATGGGTATCCCTAAACAACATCTCAATAATATCTTCAACCGCTACTACCGTGTGAATAATTCACAACACGTTATAGGGGGGCTGGGGATCGGGTTGTATATCTCCAAAGAGATCATCAACAGGCACCACGGCAGTATGTGGGTGGAAAGCGAAGAAGGAAAAGGCTCGACCTTCTATTTTGCTTTACCCCTCGCCTGATCCGCGCTTCCCCACACACTCTCTCTGCGCTCATCGAACCTCCCTTATTCACCCACTCTCACCCAACCTCTCGCACTCACTCTCGTCCAACCTCCCTCACTCACCCTACTTTCCCTTACCCCCGGCCTTCCGCTGCTGCACCTGGTCCACAGCCTCTTCGTCCGAATTATCCCTTCGGGCCAATTCCCCCTCATCCAAATCATCCGTCGGATCCGAATCACTCAGCTCCGGGTCCGCCAAAATATCCTTCTCAGCGGCATCATGCGCCTTCGTTACAGGGTCTTTCTCTTTTGTCTTTTTACCGTGATCTGTTGTCATAATGCTATTTTTGATTATCCCACAAAATACAGACCAAGTATGTGCTGGGATAGGGCTTGCTATAAAAATAGCCCTATCCCGCAAAATTCTTATGTCTGGCCTTCGGCCGAGCCGCTTCCAGCGGCTCCTTTGGCATTTGCTTTGCGACCCCAAAATAATATTCCCGGAGGGTTACCATTATGGCGCTGAAAGAATACAAGAAAAAAAGGTCTTTTACTGATACTCCTGAACCAGTGGGCGGCAAGCCCGCGGCAAAAGTCCTGCAATTCGTGGTACAAAAACACGACGCCTCACACCTGCACTATGACTTTCGCCTGGAGATGGAAGGCGTACTCAAGAGTTGGGCGATTCCCAAAGGTCCCTCCCTAAACCCGGCGGACAAACGTCTCGCGATGATGGTCGAAGACCACCCCTTTGATTACAAGGACTTTGAAGGCATTATCCCTGCCGGTAACTATGGAGCCGGCACCGTGATAGTCTGGGACGAAGGAACCTACGAACCCCTCGAACAAAAAGGCTCCAACGGCATAAAAACTACCAACGGTACCGTAAAAAGTACAAATGCCACCACCAAGGCTGCCCAGGAAAAAACCCTGCTAAAAGAACTCCGCGACGGATCACTAAAATTCCGCCTCAACGGCAAAAAACTAAAAGGAGAATTCGCACTCGTGCGAACCCGTGGCCGCGGCGAAAACTCCTGGCTGCTCATCAAACACCGCGACAAATACGCCACAGAAACCCCCATCACCGAAAAAGACAAGTCCGTAGTGTCCCACAAAACCCTCGAACAGGTCGAACACAACCCACGGTCCAAACAATGGCAAAGCAACCGCAAAGCCGCTTCCTCAAAAACCAAAACATCCAAAACCACCACGCCCAAATCCACTTCCCAAAAAACAGCCGACGAAACCATCCTCGAAACCATAACCCCAACCAAAACCAGCAAAGTCGCCACCTCTTCCACCAAAACCACCCGTAAATCCACATCCAAAGTCGCCACCACACCCAAATCGACCGCCAAAGTCGCGCGTAAAACCGCCCCGACCAAAACCCTCGATCGCGCCGCCGACAAAGCCCTCAAAAAAGCCTCCGCCAACCTAACCCTCCCCCCCACCGCAGGTCGTAAAACCCCTATGCCCAAAGACATCTCCCCCATGCTCGCCACACTCGTAGACAAGCCCTTCGACGAAGCCGGCTGGTCCTATGAAATAAAATGGGACGGCTACCGCGCCATCGCCTACCTCAAAAAAGGGAAAGTCGAACTCCGCAGCCGCAACAATAAATCCTTCGAAAAATATTATCCGCTCTACGACGTCTTCAGCAAATGGACCATCAACGCCATCCTCGATGGAGAAATAGTCGTCATGAACGACAAAGGCCAGTCCAACTTCAACGCCCTGCAAAATTGGCGCAGCGAAGCCGACGGCGAGCTGATCTATTATGTGTTCGATCTGCTCTGGCTCGATGGCCGCGATCTCACAGGCCTGCCCCTCTCCGATCGCCGCCGACTCCTCGAATCCATCATCCCCGCCGAAGGAGTCGTCCGCTACAGCGAAAGCTTCGACACCAGCGGAACCAAATTCTTTGCCGCCGCACAAAAGACCGGACTCGAAGGCATCATGGCCAAAAGAACCGACAGCTATTATACCCCGGGTGTAAGAACAAGAGAATGGCTCAAAATAAAAACAGCAAGCCGGCAGGAAGTCGTCATCGGCGGCTTTACCCGCAACGAAGGCACATCAAAATTATTCAGCTCCCTCTTAGTAGGAGTCTTCGAAAAAGGTAAACTACAATACACGGGGAAAATAGGCACCGGCTTTACAGAAAAGATGCAGAAAGATATGATGAAACAGTTCAAGCCGCTGATCCAAAAAACCTCACCCTTCGGAGTGATCCCCGATGTCAATAAACCTTCCCGCTTCCGGCCCGATCCCCCGGACGCAAAAGCCACCTGGCTAAAACCCCGCCTCGTATGCGAAGTCTCCTTCCGCGAGATGACAGAGGACGGAGTAATGCGCCATCCCTCATTCGAAGGAATGCGCGAAGACAAAGATGCCAAAGAAGTAATACTCGAAACAGCCATGCCAACAAAAAAACTCGTCGCCAAACGCGGTGCCCCCGCCAAAGTCGCAGCAACATCCACCAAACGCGGCACTCCCGCAAAAGCCGCCCCAACATTCGCAAAACAAAGCCGGACCAAAGCCGCGCCAATCCCCGACAGATCCGCCCTCATCAAAACCGCTCCGGCCAAAGCCGCCGCAACCCCCGCGAAACGCGGGACCACGACCCTCCTCAACCCCTCCGACGAAGCCCAAACCCGCAACATCAACGGCCACGACCTCCACTTCACCCACCTGAGCAAAATATTCTGGCCAAAAGAAAAATACACCAAACGCGACCTGCTTAATTATTATTACCAGGTAGCGCCCTATATCTTACCCTACATGAACGACAGACCGCAATCCCTCAACCGACACCCCAACGGCATCACCGGCCCCAGCTTTTATCAAAAGAACGTCCTCGGAAAAGTCCCCGACTGGATCAAGACCTTCCCCTATCACAGCGCAGAAGATAAAGAAGACAAGGAATTCCTCGTCTGTACCGACGAAGCCAGCCTCCTATACATGATCTCCCTCGGCTGTATCGAAGTCAACCCATGGAGCAGCCGCGTAGATACACCGGATAACCCGGACTGGTGTATCATCGACCTCGACCCCGCAAAGAACACCCCCTTCGACAAAGTGATCGAAGCAGCCCTGGTGACAAAACAAATTTTGGAAACAGCCGGCATAACCTCCTGGTGCAAAACCTCCGGGTCCACCGGCATACATATCTATTTCCCCCTCGGCGCTAAATATAACTACGAACACTCAAAAGAGTTCGCACGCGTCATCGTAACCCGCGTCCACGAAGAGATCCCCGAATACACGTCCATCGAACGCACCGTATCCGCACGAAAAGGAAAGATGTACCTCGACTTCCTCCAAAACCGGCCACAGGCAACTATCGCCGCCCCTTATGCGGTACGACCCAAACCCGGGGCCACCGTCTCCACACCCCTGCACTGGGAGGAAGTAAAGAAAGGCCTGAAGATGCTGGACTTTACAATAAAGACCATACCCGCACGCCTGAAAGAAACAGGCGACCTCTTCAAGCCCGTCCTCGGCAAAGGCATCGATATGGAAAAAGCGCTAAAAAAACTAGGCTGACCCGCCCCCATCTACTCCGGCTCGATCAAAATATATGCGACCCTGGAATATTTCTCCCTGATCCTCCCTTTTATCGCGTCCATCTTCTCACTCAATTCCTCCGTCCTCAGTTCCTCCGGAAAATCGATAATAAGCACCAGCAACACCTCCTCCGGCGACTGATAAAGCGAAAAGACCCGTTTCACAACCACCCCAAAAGACGCCTTCACCATATCCTTTATCTCCCCCTCCGTCTTCGCAGAGATCCCTTCCCCGATCAGCAGACTGCGACTTTCCCGCGCCAGCAAAACAGAAGTTACCGTCAAAATACACCCCACCAACAAAGAAGCTACCCCATCCAGGTAAGGATTATTCGTTCGCTCTCCGATAAAAAGCAACGACCCCACGGCCAGTATCCCCAACACAGCAGCCCCGTCTTCAAACAGCACCACAAAGTCTGCCGGGTCTTTGCTTTTCTTGATGGCAGCCCAAAGCGTCTGATCGTCGATAGTTTTTCTAAAAGCCCTATACGCAATCACCAGCGAACTGCCCTCCGAAAGCAAGGAAAACCCAAGCACAGCATAATTCCAGGTCAATGGCCCCGAGATCACAGGAGTTTTCAAATGAATATACCCCTGGAAAAAGGACACACCCGCCCCAAACGCAAATATGAGAATAGCCACTATAAAAGACCAGAAATACAGCTCCCTCCCATACCCGAAAGGATGAAATTCATCCCTTTCTTTATTGCTTCTCGAAATTCCATAAAGCAACAGCAATTCATTTAAGGTATCCACAAGGGAGTGTACCCCCTCCGCAACCATAGCGGAGCTACGCGTTATCCCCCCGGCAACGAACTTCGCGACCGCAATGGCAATATTCGCTGCCAGCGCACTGTAAATAGATATCTTTGATCTGGCCATGATGGTATATGTAGAGCAACGACGACACTGGGCAATCTTTTCTACAACCTATTTCTTTTTGACAATACTGATCTCACCGTTCCTTTCAATAAATATTTCCTTTACCTGCTCAAGACTTTCATCATTTATCTTCAGCCGAAGTCCCTCCTTCAGATCCTTGTCGCTGATCCGCGCCCGCATCATATTCTTTCTGTTGAACTGCCCGTCAGCATAAAGCGAAGACTTCTCTCCTTTCACCCATCGACCAATAGTATCATTGTGCACACTGATCCGCGCCAGCAGCCAATGCACCAGCACGAAGGCCAGACAGGCCACAGTCGTAGGAATAAAAGGAGACGCCCCCACCACGACACGGCTTAGAATAGAGCCCAGCATAATGATAATGACATTGTCAAAAGCCGACTTCTTCCCAAAAGTCCGGATACCGGCTATGCGTATGAGCAGCAACGTGATGAGAAAAGCAACTACAGCCCTGCAGCTCATTTGAAGGGTGTCCAGGTCCTTCCCCTCACCAAAGACTATCTTTATCCATTCCATAGTAAAGGAGTTTATACTATTCCCCGCCAAAAAATGTGCGAGCTTCCGCGGCTCCC
>Ga0307510_10007129_pt1 | contig 13308 bp, 14 predicted proteins | sample 12_EM_MG_FD_207224 | JGI IMG/M metagenome (GOLD analysis project Ga0307510, IMG submission 207224) | Populus trichocarpa ectomycorrhiza microbial communities from riparian zone in the Pacific Northwest, United States - 12_EM | ecosystem: Host-associated > Plants > Roots > Unclassified | place... | reverse complement strand
CCATTGTGGCTATTACAGCTCACCGGCCCATCCGGGACCACCAGGGTTGGGATATGACCCTACAATACCAGTACGTCCCACTTTTGTGGTAACACGACATCTGCGGCATCTGATCCTCACTTAATACGAGGTGTCATGTCTGTCACCTACTCTTTCTTTCTTCTCTCCTTGTTTCAAAAGGGTCACCCCAACACTGCTTACGCCACGAGCGGAGGTGCGTCATTCTTCGAGGTTTAAGACGTCAAACCGGGGGATGCATCCCTTACGGATATGGGTGATATTGACTCGGTGAGAGGAGAACAATTTTACGGAGTACGTCTTGGTTTATCTCAGCCCTTTCCCGTTTCCTGTCCCCAATTATCCATTTCGCACAATCTTTCGTCGTCGTACGCCCCCCGGCTGCCTAGTCCACCCTTCAATTTCAACTTACCCGTTCACCTCGCCCCCCGACAACCTCGTGATCGTCCATACGCATTTCTCGGTCCCACTAGAACAAAGAAGACGATATCAGTCGCATACCAGTTCCAATCGATCAGACGTCTCGGTATATGTTGGTTGTCTTCTGTCTTTTCGGCTTCTGCGTGACTGCGTCATGTCTGCCACATCCTCGAGGTGTTCGGCCCTAATGCTGCCCTTGTTTCCAAGCTTCCTCCCCTCAATTAGACAAGCACCAACAAGTACCGCGATACAACTGAGCATCATGCCTCCGCCTGGAGGCCCGGATGATGTAGGCGCAACCCCTTCGTGCGCTCTGTAACAGTGGTCCGAAAGTCATTTTCGGCATTTTCTTCGCGTCCTGCGCGCATAGATGGTCCTTGGCATTCTCGTCAGTGGGGAACTCAGGGCAGAAATCATAGCCTGACCCGCCAACCTCTAGCCAGCATTCCAATCTGTTCTACCAGCCCTACATATATACCACTACTACCCCCACACTGACAATTAGTTTCCGTTCATTCTTCATGCAGCCCCCCTAGGCTCCCACATCAAGGCCGAGTCACGGCTACTCGTGGGTTGTTCGCGGATGGATCAAGGGACCAAATCGGGAGATCTTGGGATAATGTGACCTACTAGCACATGAATGACCTCGACCTGTCGGGCGAGCCGCGACATTCGCGGACGCCATACGAGGAAGGTGAGTTAGAGCTTTACCTTGTGTGGGGTCGATGCCAAAGGGAAAAGTCATGCGATGGCAGCTAGTCAGTTGGCGCAAACGGTCAGCGCACATAGTCTGTGCTTCTTGGAAGACAGGCTCCATGTTCTCCCAAAAAAGCGCTCAGGGAGTAATCGGCTATCGATCACTTCGGAGCAAAGCGTGTCAATGGGAAGCGAAGTCGGCGGCGAGGCAAGGTGCGTGGGTATGGACTACGACGATGAGACGAGAGCGAGTTAGAGAAAATCGGAGACTCGCCGGACGTGCTCTCATCTTGTCTAGGATCGGCGCAGGCAGATGGCACCGATTACCGATGGAACGTCGATCCCCGGGGCCATTTGCGGCGGAGCAACCTGTGTCAGAATGCTCACCAGTGTAAGGTGAGCGTCCGCGCCGTGCATGAATCAGAGTGTACTTGACCTCATCCCATCCTGATCCTCCTTGTGGTTATGCTCTCTATTTCGTTTTGGATTTATTTTGTTTCATGTCGCTGTGCAGCCTACTATCCCTCTATTCTATACCTTTAGACTACTGTAGTCCCTGCTACTCCTTGTAAACACTAAGTAGTATGCAATGGATCCCCTTTGATGTTGCCTCAAAGCCCTCACTCATCCTCTCCTCCCTTGCTTCCAATCTCCTTTCCTCTGAAGTCGATTGTGCGGCCTTACATGTGCTACACCAGCACAACTGCAGTAAGTTGAACTATTCTCTTATTTTCTCCCTTCCCTTCCCCCTTCTGCCTCTCTTCTCCCTTATTCTCAGATGGGATCACTTAGCCCTAGTGGCTGCCTTTGTAGGGAGCCGGGTCGGAGTGACCTAGCAAGTGAGTTCGGGAGTAATTCTAGAGGAGAAGAGGCCGCGATCCCGAACAAGCGAGAACGCGCGAGAGAGGGCGGCGTAAGGCGGAGGTAGTGCGAGAGGTGCGAGCGGGTAGCGAGCGGTCTTGTGGAGATGGCGAAGAGCAAAACGGTCGGCGGTGGCGAGGTGTAGGGCGGTTCGGCTGAGGCGAAAGAAGAACGTCGAAATAAAATCATGAAAGTGCGCGAGACCACAAGGCGATTGACTGTACGGCAGGCTCGGTTCGTTGCCAGTCGGTCACGCAATAGCAAAAAGTACGCAAAACAAAGGACGATGGAGAAAGTGGGCTGCAGATGCCTGCCTTTGATGAGGCCGGGCGCGGGGGGTATTATACGAGAGCCGGGCGATAAGACAAGTATCCTACGCGTTAGATGGGTCGAGATGGAAAGAAAGCCAGAACGAATGAGATACGCGCCGGCGACAGACCCGCATGGCGACGTAGACGATGAACAGCGGTGTCCGAAATGTAGAAATTTTACTGAATCGTTGAGAAGTATGCGACAGCGAGCGCAATCGAAAAAGAGATAGAAAACGTACGAAAAGAGTCCTGAATGATCCTAAAGACAGTAAAACCCTTTTTTTTTTTTTGGAATCGATTTGAGTGCGCCTCGGGGTACAGAACCCCACGTAGATCTAGTTGAGATTCATTCGAAGGGGGTACTTCGAGAACATGTACATGCTGACTGTGTAGTAAATGGAATATAAGATTTTGAACTCTGCCGCTTTCTCCCCCATAGCTCTGAGGCCATCATCGCATAACAATTACTGCAGTAACAGTAAAACCCTTTCCAACTAATGACAGGGTCATACCGAGGCCCGACTTGCAAGGGGCCGTATGCGACTGTCTGCTACATGGAGCAGCGGGCTTTTCGATGCGGCGCGTGGTTGTGACGTCGGCCGACGGTCCTGGGCAATCCGCGAGTCCTCGGTTCGGGAAGATTGGGGCGCGATGAGGGGCAAGTCTTGTTCTGTTAGAGGGAAAGTGTCGATCGTGTGGCAACAAGGGTGGGAGACGAAGGGCTGGAGGCGGGGCGTGTACGGGCGAACATGTTGGGCTAGGCGGGTATATGGAAGGACGACACGTAGTCAGCAGTGCACACAGAAGACAGATTCAAGCTCAGAGAATCAGCGGAGCGGCTCGCGGTGCCCATTTCCGAGGCCAATACGTTTTGCGAGCGACATGAAGGACTTCAGTCCGTATATGGTAATCCGAGACGCGCGTCGGTTATGGTCCGTGTGTGTCCGGTCAGCCCACATTGTTCGTTACTCGGAGCACTTACCAGTAAGGTGACTCCGGATTTTCTACGGTCGGTATGGGCCCCGGCTACTAGGCGTCTTGTTTCAACTCCAGAAAAACATGTGTAAGGATAACGGCAAGCGATGCATACATGACACCGAGCACCAATAGGATGAAGTGTAAGGAGCACTTGTCAATCACCGGATCCCCGATGCATTCATCCGAACTCTCCAAAGCATTGCCCGCGGACAGCTACAGGACGACTAGCGAGTTGCCGCGCTGAGATGAACTGTCCAATAGCTTCCTGGACAGATCCCGATACAGTCACGAGACAAACCCCAAGGATCCCTCCTTTCCACTAACCACCAGTATCCCCACATCTCCTTCAACTTGCTCTCAATGGCAAACTATGCTTATCACCACCGCCCTCACGAATCCTGGGGAAGGGGTTCCGTTGAGATTGGCCCACCCGCACCGCCAGGCGAGTCCCGTGTTCGTCGACTAGAGAAGACGCAAGACCGATTCGTCACCTCCCCCACGGAGGGCATCAACACCGTTAACGACGTTCTCCTCTACGCCAGCCGCACCCACGGATACCGCCATGCGTATGGGTACCGTGACATCATCGACATTATCGAGGAGCAGAAGGAGGTGACGAAGACCATCGGCGGCCAGGAGGTAAAGGAGACCAAGACGTGGAAGTACTTCCACCTGTCCGACTACAAGTACATTTCTTTCGCTGAGCTCAAATCCATCGTGTCCGAGGTGTCCCGTGGCCTCCTCAAGCTCGATTTGCAGAAGAATGATGTATTCAACATCTACGCGCAGACGGGGTAAGTGCACACCCCCCCTTCCAATCCCCCTCCGCCTGCCCCTTCGATCTCTTCTCTCACTTTCCCACTCGCCATCATCATTTTCGTCGTCGGCTTCTCCTTTCCATTTCTCTCTTTCTTGTTCACTTCCTTGTATGTCTCCTTGCATTGCATGGTGCACGGTTTTAGCCGAACTATGGAATGGGTCCATACATTGATGACCTGGCGTGACTCCGCATTCTGGCGTGCGCCGATGTGCCTGGCCCAGTTAGGCTATTACTCTTGAAGCCTCACTCAGCCCCAATGACCATATCGGTCATCGTCACGGCTTACTCGAGCCAGCGTATGTATGGCGCATCGGGCGCTGGCCCAACCGGTGGGCCCGTTGGGCCTGTGCATTTTCACCTGGGGACCCCAGTCCCGGCTTGTGGACTTTGGCCCTCATACCGTGTATTGTCCTTGGTAGTTTCCCGCCAAATTTACTGAGGGGAGCCTATACGTGGAATTTTTACCGCAGCCACCATATTTCATGGATTCTTGAGCGCCCTACTAACAACGCTGTTCCGTTTTCAGTCCATCCTGGCAATTCGTTGCACACGCTTGCGCAAGCATATCGACGACGATTGCTACTGCTTACGATACTCTCGGCGAGTCAGGCCTCCAGCACTCGCTCAATGAGCCCGATTGCGTCGGCGTCTTCACCAATGCCGACCTATTACCCGTCTTGGCGAAGGTAATTGGGGAAGTCCCATCGCTCCGAGTGGTAATCTACGATGGCCAACCCCCAGAGTCGGTTTTATCCAAGATCAAAGCCGCACGTGAGGGCCTGGCTATACACTCACTCGATGCTTTACGCGAACTCGGCCGTCAGCAACCACTCGAACTGGCGGAAAGCCGCACCCCTTCCGGCGACGACGTGGCTTGCATCATGTACACGTCTGGCTCCACAGGCCCGCCCAAGGGTGTTGTCCTGAAGCATTCTAACCTCGTCGCGGCAGTTGGCTCTGTTCTCTCCATGGTTGGCCATCATCTCAAGTTGGACGACACACTCCTCGCCTTCCTCCCCCTCGCGCATATCTTCGAATACGTAGTCGAGCTCTGCTTCCTCTTCGTCGGCGGGTGCTGTGGGTATGGCCGTGTTAAGACACTAACGGACCAGTCGGTGCGAAACTGCCAAGGTGATATCAAGGCTTTCCGACCCACGATCATGGTAGGCGTACCCGCCATTTGGGAACTTATCCGCAAGGGCATCCTTGCTCAGGTCAACAATGCCGGTGCCATTCGAAAGAGTATGTTCAACGGCGCTATGGCGGTCAAGAAGGCAAACATACCCGTGTTGAAGAACATTGTTGACTTGATCGTATTTGCTAAGATCCGGCAGGCGACGGGTGGCCGTCTGCGCTTGGGGTTGTCGGGTGGTGCTGCCTTGTCCCGTGAGACGCAGGAATTCTTGAACCTTGCCCTAGTCACGATTTTTCAAGGTACGTCCATCATCTCTATCTTTACAAATCTGCCAACTCTTGGGCTTGAACTGACGAATGCGCTTAGGTTACGGTATGACAGAGACGAGCGCCATGTGCGCCGTCCTTCCACCAGATATCATTCAGTATGGTGCTGTGGGTCTCCCTGCTCCATCCGTAGAAATCAAGTTCCTCGATGTACCCGAGGCCGGATACCTCTCGACCAATGACCCACCCCAAGGTGAAATCCTCGTTCGGGGACCATCGGTCATCAGCGGCTACTTCAAGCGCGATGATCTCAACAATGACGAGACTATTTTCACGAAAGACGGGTGGTTGCGCACCGGTGACGTCGGCCAGTGGAATAATGACGGAACCTTGACCGTGATTGATCGGTAAGCCTCCTGCGACTCTCATCCATAGTCCTGGATTGAAGGAGTGGTTCTCGTACAGCATTAAGAATCTTATTAAGCTCCAGAGTGGGGAGTATATTGCCCTCGAGCGCCTCGAGTCAACGTACAAGTCATGCAACCTTGTGTCAAATCTCTGCGTTCATGCAACCCCAGATGCAACACAACCCATTGCGATCGTTATACCACATGAGGGACACCTGCGTGCAGAGCTCCCTGAGGAAGAGCCACATACTTCACTCGCGGATCTGTGTGCGAAACCGAAGGTCAGTGCGCTTGTGCTCAAGGAGTGCAACGCGGCCGGGAAGAAGGGCGGCTTCAAGGGCATCGAGATGCTCCAGGGAGTCGTGCTCACGGCTGACGAGTGGACGCCAGAGAGCGGACTCGTTACTGCGGCGCAGAAGCTCCAGCGGAAGAAGATCGCGCAGAAGTACGATTCTGAGATTCAGGTACAGCTTTTATTCGCTGCTATCTCCAAATACGGTTGATCAGCCAACTGACTGCCACTTGGCAGGAGGCTTATGGGATACGCAAATAAACACGTGCCGGCAAATCAGGCGTTCAAGTCCTCATAGCTTGCTTTACTTTCCATACAATTCCCCGCCAAACTTTGTCGATATTCCTTGTTTCTTGATTTATTCCTTATCTTGTACCACCAGTCTCATCCACCGCACGTTTTTCACATCCCCCCCCTCTCTCACTCTTACCCCCGCCTTTTTCAACATAACGAGTACCCAATGAGTATCTGATGCAACTCAATCGAGGTCGAGCCACGAGAAATCGTACCCTTGAGCCTTTTGGCTCTTTTTTAATTACACGCATATCTCCCTGTTTATCCATCCAGGGGTTTGTATATTCTCTGGGGCGCATCTCAGACCTAACAGATCAGCCAGGTTTGTAACCCGTGATAAACTGTCGTTTATCTATGGGGCGTATGCGTCTACTAGTGGTCCCCTTGCGTTACTACCCCAAAGAATGACAATCCCAAAGCCGAACATTAGGCTCCCAAACTTGGGCTGCAACTAGATATAGTGAATATAATTCTATATACCAAGTTTCAAGGCAATCCATTGAGAAATGGATGAGATATAGCATTTTGAATTTCTGCCATTAAAATTTCATATTTGCCAAGTCACGTGCAAAACACAAACGACAAATTGCTATTGTCCATTTGACTACTGCTAAACTACTCCAGCACTATCTCTTGCTAGGGCAGGGGGGTTTTCCTGATGGGGATCATATGAGAAGACAAGGACGTTGAGTGCACAAGAGAGGACAGGAGTGAATGCAGTGGCATTGTATGCCCTTAAATTCATGCTAGATTTATAGCGCAATTTCATTACAAAAAGTCAACTGCAAGAAATCGTAAAGGGGGGGACGAAAAGGTCAGTTGCAAGCGTCTGAAAAAAACATACGACTATCGTAACGAGCTAGTCGAATACCTGCATCGATGGACTGAACGTTGACAAAGGTCATTAGTGTGTGAAGCGGAGGATGAGAATGAACGAGACGAACCTGAACAGCAATCAACCAGCCAAAGCCGCCGTTGCCAGACAACCATTCCGTAAGTAAATAAACGAGCGCAGGAGAGGAAAGAGAAGGATGTTGCAGACGAAGAAGAGGGGGAGGGGAGGAAGAAGCGCAAAAGAAGAGGGGCAGGAAGAAACGAGACGGCTCCACCTCTCACCACTTCACCTAATCGGACGGGGCCAACATGATATAGGCATTGGCGAGGGGCTCGTGCTTGTGGATGATCTCCATGATGAAGTCAATCGGTGTGACGAACGTCACGTCAGAGGTCTCGGTGGCCCCGCTACCGCTGGTGGCCATACCAACAATTCGTCCCAAGCTATCGACTACGACTGAGCCGGAATCTCCTTTGGCGGAAAACCCGCCGGATTCCTTGTCCAGGGGGATAACCACCCACTCTTTGGATACAGCGGCGTCATTCTCGCTGATATACTTGCGAGTGTAGGAGACGAAGGTCGTCGCTCTACCCAGGGTCAAGTTTGTACTCCTACCCCGCTTCAGGACAGTAATACAGGCCTCGCCGTTCTGGTCAAACATCTTCGGCTCTCGCATTTCCTCCCTCGGGATGGTACCCCAGATTCTGAGAAGGCGGTTTCCCGGGAAGGTGAAGTTGCTAGGGTTCTCCGGGGCGGGCGGCTGCATCTTGCGCCTGAGCTCGGAAGGTGTGTACTTGGTTCCGAGGTCGATGAAGTTTCCGGGAAAGTCGTTGGGTTTGATTTTCTTGGTGTCAATCTCGATGACGGCGATATCCTGCGTGTACTGCTGCTGGTCGGTGTTGGCCCCGATGACGATGGGGGGAGAATAGATAACGTGGCCCAGAATACGGCTCTTATCGGTGGCCCAATGGGCTGAGAGCTTCCGGTGGAAGTCTGTGAGACCCTCCGCCCTCCGCTTCGCTTTCTTGATCTCAAGCTCGGCATCCTCGCGTATCATCCTAGACATAGCGTCTTCCTTCCCCGCTATCCCCCCTATACGCCTCTCCTGGTCAGCGATGATGTAGTCCTGGTCGTCGATCACTGTCTTCATGGAGAGGAGGTGCTGCTGAAATGACGATTCGCTGAGGAGTAGCACATTGTGGCGGGCCTGAGTCTCGTGGGTGTGCTCGAAGTGTTTGTCGTCCGACCGAGGGAAGAGAACATGACGCGCAGTGACCAAGAAAAGCTTGTTGACATCGATGACTGCGAGGAAGAACCCAGCCGTCCCTTCAGCCCAGGGCCTGTCTTGGGCACATATGGTGATGCCAAGGGTGGCGGTGAAGGGCTCGCGTTGGATTGCCGTGGGGTCGGTGATGTCGGTGGGCTCAAGGAGCGGGGGACCAATCGTTTCGATGATGTCTGACTCACGCAGTTCAACGTCAACATCCGCGAGACGGTGGTCGAGTAGAAGGCGCTTGCATTGAAGAGCCACGTCGATGCCGACATCGAAGGAGAGGGGATTGGGACGAGGCCTAACGCCAATCCAGAGGATGAGGTTTCCGTCAGGGTCATCGACGTAGGCGATGCGGACGATATCTGTGCTCGACCAATTCACCTCATTCTGATCCAGGATGTCGTGTACTTTGAGGGCGAGATTATCCTCCCATAAGTCGAGGAGCTCGTGTTTTCTTGGGATTCTAAGCTCCTTGACTCGGAGATATGCCTCAGGGCCCCAGGGCGGGTACCATGGAGCGCCCGTGCGGGCAATCAGGCGCGGCTTAGAAGGTAGCCCGTGGTAGTAATGCTTGGCCTCCACTGGAGAGATACGGGGCGGAGGAGAAGGAGTGGCCAGCCTATTGAAGTGATCAAGGCCACCGAGAGTCAGATCGGACATGTCAGTCGTGAAAGATGTGACATCCGTGTCCCTGCCGAACATGGTGGACGGAGTGTCGGATAAAGTAGAGGAAGACACTGGAAGAAAAGGGGCAAATGAGAGTATAAGTACGGGAAGGTAGCAGAAATGGGAAACAACTAACTTTGTTGAGATGGGTAGGTAGATCAAAACAGAAACTATTCGTGAGGATGAGAGTTGACTGAGTGAGAGTGTTTCATCATCACCAATATCGCCCTTCACCTCCTGTTTAAACGTTTAAAGCTCCCACGTTGCCTATTAGGATGCTGAGAGTGAGAGCGGAAATCGTCCAAAAGTTGGGCGTCCCTTACTTGAAATGGGAAGCCGAGCTTATATAAATTGTGACCTAAGCATCACCTACAAGGTACAGTCGGCATCAGGAAAACCCCTAGTTTACTTTTTCATGCTTTCCATGCTTTTTTGTGCTTTTATCAGTGAAAAAAGTAAAATTTCAGAAAAAGCATTTTGCTTTTGAAAAGCCATGTCCTCTACTTTTCACATGCTTTTCTGCTACTTTTATAAAACAAATATACTTTTCATGTGCTTTTTTCTGGTTTTCTACAACAATTCTACTTTTATCACTCATATTTCAATGCAGCCAATTAACATTGCACGCAGCATGCAGCACACCCATCAACTCCTTGATGAGCACACAATGCATTTGTTTAGTCTTGCGCCAACCCAACAATCCTGGAAGAATAACATTGCCCTACCCCTTAGCACTCACAACCAGTGATGCTGATGCTGATGCAGGTGCAGACGCAAACCAGACCCAGATGGCAACAATGGCAGAACAGCATTACCTACATCCAAAAGGGGCAACACCAATGACAACCCAAGCAACCCAGATGCCTCTGACAGTGACATATCCAAAGAAGTGGAGCATCACTGCATCAGGTCACACCAATATCAGTGCATTGCTTGACAACAATATCATCAATGACTCCATCAGTGTGACATCTGAATCCCAGTGAGAAATGTGTTGATGCTATGTGACTTATTTTGATGTCATGTGGCTTACCAAAATAAGATCAGATAGCGTCACTGGAAGCCAGCCAGTAGCACAAATACTGTTGCTATCTGACATTATATGATACTTTGCCAAATGAATCAGATCACACCATATCACACCAGTTTTCATCAGAAAAATCTGGCATTCTTTGATGCTATGTGACCACAATACATTCAGGCTCAGGCTCCCCTTGACCATGCCCACCATATCTGCCACTCCACCAAGTCCACCATGTCTAACATGTCCAATGCATCCACTGCATCTGCTGCATCCAACACGTCCAGGCCCAGATTTACATGTGCATGTGTAAGGACGCAGTAGTTCCTTAATATTCACTGATGCCGCCTTTGTTGGAAAGGGGCAAGGGGGCAGAAAGTCCTTGTGAGAAGGGCCTTCTTTAGGGCTTGATGATGTAGGTCAAATTTAGAAGCCCTTATGTAGACATCGGTGGGACAATAATAGTCCGAGTGTTGTAATCAAAGTAGAAGAGGGGTGTACGGAAGTGGGATAACTTTGATGTGAGATCTAATCTATAAGATGAGATTGGATCTGCCAGTGTTTTGATAAGGTGTGATGATAAGACTGCTTTTATTGTTGTAAGTCAAGTCTGGGGCTTGACGTCACAGGAGCCCCTTCTTTATATACTACTAATGACATCACAGGTACAATCAGTCATCAACAACTGATGACATCACGCAGGAGGCAGTATCGTACAGTAATTGGCTATCGGACAGCCTCAAGCCTTCTTGTATCGTAATGGTTTACATAACTGAGATGGTTGTCTCCATACTACATACCAGTCCTAAGATGACAGTCCATAACAGCATGTGTGGCATGTGTTTGCTGCTGCTGTGGTTGTGATTATGGGTGAACATGGTGATGTGGTCCTTAGAGCGGTTTTGTGTGGCTGGCCATTGCACATGGCACTGGAGCTGACTTGTAGGAGAGCAGGGGGTGATGTGCCTGCAAAGGGGAGGAAGAATACATGTATGGAGTGTAAGGCCAGCACATGTGCTAGCCTTGGAAATGAGCAGAAGCATGCCATGCAGCCATGTTTTCTGAGTTGTAGCCCACTCTCTCAATCCATGAGTCCGTTCCCTGTATGTGCTGATGAACATGTGACTTTGCCCCTCAGATTGGCCCACATCAACACATCCAAACCCAACTTCAACCACATCACTCTTTTCTCATGTGCTCTCCTCTCCTCTCCTCCTCTTGCGCTGCCTCCTTGTCCTTGTCCCTCTTGTCTTCTGCCCCTCACCCTCATCATCAAGAGATCAAAGCCTTTCCTCAAGAAGTCAAAGCCATCCTGCTTATCACACACCAGCTGCCTTGGCTGAAGACTCTTGGATCGCCCACATCGCACGGCCGACATCAAGACTCAGAATATCGTTGGCCCACGTTGTACATGTCTAACGCTGCCTTCGCTGACCATTCCTTGGTCTGGACTTCTCAAAAGTTGGAAGGGTTTTTGGGATGTTTATAGGAATATTCGCTTTTTATTGTGTACATTTTCTGCCCTATTTCGACTTAGACTTGCCCGCTCTCCATTTTTTGTTTGCCTCTTTTGATCTAGATTGTATTATCGTATTCACTGTGATGTTCCTCACCCTTGTTGTGGTCGCACTCAACGTTGTGCACCTCACAATGATTCAGTAAAATTTCTCATTTTCAGACACTGACTTTTTATCACATATGACACCATGCAGTTTGTTGCTGGCAGAACCTTTGTCTTGTTTGTCTTGTTCCCTTTTTCCCCATCTACTTACTTCTGCATGTAGAGTACCTGTGCTGTATTGTGTATGTGCTGTGTATAAATACCCCCACATCTGGCCTTGCCAAGGGTCAGGCAACTGCAGCCCATCTTCCTCCTCCTTTTTCTGTGTGCTTCGACAACCAATGCTTGCAAGCCTGCTGTGCTGCAACTGTCTTTCTGAACTCTTGTTCTCGCACCTTGTTTTCGACTTCAAGTCCTTGCTGCATTGATGTCTCTTGTCTCGCTTCCACTACCTCCATCTTCTTCTGTCATCGCCTTTGCCTTTGCCTTTGCCATCTCCTCCGTCTCTGTCACACTTTCATCACCATCTTCTTCATCAACGCCATCAACATCTTCCTCACTTTCGCTATCGCTCCTTGACTTTGCTGCTCATCTTCACCATTATCTTCTGCTACCACCTCATCTTGTCCACATCTCAAAACCCTAGCCAGCATCAGTGTCAACACACCGACATCTACACTTCTCTCATTTTCATCATCCATGCATTCTTGCTAGTTGGGGACATGGCCTCTAGTCCTATCCTATCACTCTCATCACTGGGGACTTTCCTCAACTTGCACATAGATGCCAATTCTACCTTACAGGAGCCTAATGGAGGTGGGGGTGAGTGTGCATCATGTCAAATTATGGGCAAGAAAGATGCAGGACATACCACTGAGTATGGGGAAGGGCTCTGGTGAGACCTTGCAATGGTGCGGCTGCTTTAGCTTCTGGGCAGGCTTAGGCGGAGGTGCGTGAAGGTGGCATGTGGGAGTGTGACATCAGGAGGGCGCACAAAGCACACAGAACAGGAAAAAAAGGGGGGCTCACCAATTTAAACTCCTCTAAAAAGCCTGTCCTCTTGTTGCATTGTGTGTATTGCTGATATGGGTACAAGTGGTGTTACAGCTCCTTCGATTTATCAAGCGTTTACACAGTTAAGTACCACTTAACGACGCGCATTCGCTTATATCAGCTCTCCTTCCTTATTAGTACGATATCCGGTCCGCGTTACTGCTTTCCCGCATTCTTGGACTTACCCGTTATCTAGATACATAGCAGCTATCACTTAACGCATACTAATTACATTACAGCCACAGTACCTTCCTATTCTGACCACTACTCCCATGCATTACATCAGCCATACTGTACAAGTCACTTCGACTCATTCAGAGTCATACCTCTCGGTATATCTCTAACGCGTGCAGCAGTTCTCTACTGCGGACTGTAATCTCTTTTGCATATGATAGTTTACC
>Ga0307510_10007128_pt1 | contig 13310 bp, 15 predicted proteins | sample 12_EM_MG_FD_207224 | JGI IMG/M metagenome (GOLD analysis project Ga0307510, IMG submission 207224) | Populus trichocarpa ectomycorrhiza microbial communities from riparian zone in the Pacific Northwest, United States - 12_EM | ecosystem: Host-associated > Plants > Roots > Unclassified | place... | reverse complement strand
TCCTATTCATGTCTCTCCTCTCACCTAATGTGCCATAGTTTTTCTCTTTTTTCCTCCTTCCTGTTGCCCGGTTTGTATAGCGGCGTTGTCGATCCTATCTTGCGCGCAACAACAGTAGCGTTAGAGAATATATTATTATTGCCGTTTTCAAAACTCTTTTGCAGATCGAGTGGCCTGTCTGTCCGGGGGTAGACTGGAGCGCGGGGGGGTGGCGTTGGCCATTGATTAGCAGGAGCGGCCCCGCTACTCGTATAAGTAGAGTAGCGCAGGAGGTTCTAAGGACATGTCAAATCTGCTCTTAAGCCAAAGCGCAACAGGTCTGCTAGCTGTTGGAATATTGCTTCAATATGACGGAAGTATGCCTGGCGGGAATAGTGGAACTCATATAATTGGCGCTGTATATAGATACCTCTCATGAGTATAAGCACCGAGCCTCAAGTCCAAGTAGCAATGAAGAAAAGGACGTCGGGCAATTCTAATCCTCCCATACAACTGTATAGTTGTCATATCCGGGAGTCCTTACTTTCTCTTAAATTTCTCATCTCGCATCTCGCATACTCGACCCCAGTCACTAGGTGTTGGGAATCCAATGTGCAAGATGAGGAATCAAAGAGAAAGTGAAGACTCTTGCAAGTGAGAGCAATGCTGCTGAAGGAGTATCCGAATTGTCTGATATTCGCTATTCATTGTTTCCTGGGCTCAAGGCCATGGCACTTATACCCATGGGAGGCATCTATATACAGAGCAAATGATATGAACACGCTGTTCCTGGCTAGCCATACTTACGTCACATTGAAGTAATATTTCCAATACTAGGTGTTGAAAATATTGTCCTCGACTTCCATTGTCCACAAATAATCGCTTCGTCACATGTGTTCTTTCCCATCTCACTCGTCTGTAATGGATTGCATCCCTCACGGTGATGAGACAGCTTTGATTAGATCTCGATTATTCGGCGGCTATTTCGTATAGGCTGGGTGCCTTCCTACTCTTCTTCAAGTTTGGAGGCGCATATCTGTGGGGAACCCATGGTGTGTTATGGGCTAAAGAAGGGAAACAGGGTTCTTATGAAGGATGAGGTCAGTGATGTTCTCCATATATGTTGAGCCATTTGGCCCCCCCCCATCTAGTCGATTATGAGCAAGATTTACCGTCTGAGTTGAAGCCGCGCAAAGAGCTACCGTTCCACCTCTATTTCGAAGCCAGGATTGGCATGGCTTCCTTTAGTTTATATAATAAATTTTGATTGAAGTGCACCAGAACTTATTTCAACACTGGGTGTTGTGGTAATATTGAATGGGTTGATAGTACGATATGATGAAGGAGTGATTGATTGACTGAGGAAAAACTGAGCACACTAACTCTCTCAAAGAGAAGGGCGAGCAGCCCTGACTATCTACCATTTGGGAGCGAGACAAATAGGTCGAGCGAACAATAACAATAACAATAAAAGAAGAATGAAGGAAATGTAAGGAGGTATCTTCAATAGTGCCGGAGGTGTAGAGGTATGATAAGGTTTGATGCAAGGAGAAAAAACAAATAGTGTGAGTGACACCACAGTAGTGCCAGAAGTATGTAGTGCCAGAAGTATGTAGTGCCAGAAGTATGTTTCAACACTGGGCTCAGGTAATCAATCGAGTGATATCCCATGTTCCACTGCTAAACCGCAAACAATACTACAGTAGTGGCCGCGCCATTTGGGCCGGCCAGCTGTCAGCATGGGATGCCATGTCCCTAAAAGACGGCCTCATGTCGACGCCAGCTGGTAGTGTCCCAAACTTACTCACCTGTCAGCTCTTCATTGGGGGGTTTTCCCTGGGTGTTTGTGCTGATTTTTTTCTCTTTTTTTCATTATTTTTTCATGTTGTGTTCCCCCAGGGGGCTATTGATCATTTATCCTTCATGCAGGCTGTCAAAATTCAATTTTTATTAACCTTTGCTCAAGTGTCCTCCATTCTTTTGCCAATGCTAGATTGCCCCTAGTGAGAGAGCGGACCTCCCACTTAGCAAAAGATGGGACGGTTGAGTGAAATTGTTTTTGTATTTTTATTAAAGCTAAGGAGGGGAGACGCCCGGTAATTTAGTGTAAAATGTATGGCCAACAATCAAGTATGTCGGCGAACCAGTTTCACGACGCCCTTCCATCAACTTCACAGCACTAAGTAGAAAACAAAGGAGCAAAATTCAATGATTTCGTCCAGATTTTATTTTATTTTTAGGAACAGTTTCAGCCCGTCAGGCAAAAAAAATGGGAACCGGATGGAGAAAAAGATGACTACATGAAAAGAAAAATAGCCCCAATTGTCGATCTACCACGATCTCAGTAAGTGTAACATTTACTCACAAGAGCTAGCCTTTGGAGGAAAAAAGATGTCAGAAGAGCAAGCCAAAAAGGAAATACACTTCTATCGAAAGCAGAGAGGAGATTTGACATACGATCCGCTTTTCTACCCTCCCCATCTCTCACGGTAAAGCTGCTACTCCTTGGCCACTGCTTGGCCAGCCACTCTGTTGGAACCAACTTGCCAGCTCTTGGCTTGAACTCCTTGGTGCAAGGGCCCCTCGCATTGATCCCTTCCGTAAGTGGGGCTTTTTATATTCTCTCGAGCGTCCATGACCCCTTTGAGGAATTTCTTTGCATCGACTCTGCCATCGAAGGCATAGTCAGCCCACACAGTTCCGTCAGCAGTTTCAGCCATCTCGATTGTCTGCAAAGAGGTAGGAGTTATTTGTAGCTTTGGCGCAAGTCTAGAAAACTCTTGAATCACTTCACTTCTAGAGACTCCGGGAGTGTGAGGGACTCTTATCACTCTGGATTCCTCGACGACGCTGACACTAGCAGCCTTACGCACCTCCAGTAGCTTCGAATCGACCGGCATGTTGTTGATCCGGAGTCTCGGGGGTTTCTGGACCCACTCATGGAAGGCGAGAGCGTGTTTCCCATGGAAAAAGTAGATCAGAGCCATCTGCTGGCCAAAGTGTACCTCGAGGAGAATTTGCTCAAGCCTTCCCCCGCGGATAATTCGGCACAAATCTGAAGGTTTTGTGCCTTGGGGAAAATTGGTGAGTATCACACATCGGGCTTCAGGAACTTGGCTGGTAATAAATTTCCCACTAGATCCGCCCTTCCTGGAGGTGTCCTCAGGGCCTACCTGTGGCTCTTTCAATTTCCTTTTTGGGATTGCGCGACTGGTGTCCGGCGCTTTCTCTGAGACTAACTGAATTGCGTTTAGGGTTCTCGGCAGCCTTTGGGAGCCAGCGGCATCAACGGTACTTTTTGAATTCGCCTCTGAAGCTGCCCCATGAACGCCGGGTGCCTCCTTCGGCACCTGGAGCGGGGGGCTATCCATTCCAGTCTTCCACTTTCTCTTCGGTTTATCAGATCCCGGCAATTTCGCAGCCCTAGGCTCAGTCCTCTTCAGCCCGATGGTCAGTGATAGTAACGCTTCAGAGGACCCAGCCGAACCAACAGTTTCGACAATAGAGAGATGTCCTGGGAAATCGACATTCACCGAGTAAGCCTTCGGGTAGCGTTCTGAAGATTTTTGGAGCGTAGATCTTTTGTCGAGATCGGCCGTAGCTTCGTAAGTATAATTCTCCACTGTGAGTCGGGCGTTTTCAATTTTCAGTTCTTGCACCTCCTTTCTGAGCTCCTCATTGTCCTTCAACATTCCACCAAAGGCCTGGAATCGCTCTTGACAATGCTTGTGATCTGCCTCCAGTTTGGTATACAAGTCCCGCAATTCGGTCAGCCAGCGATAATTGTTCTTTTCGTGCTCCTTTTCAGATGTATATTCCTGCAGTAGCTCCTCCTGTGCCACGCAAGCCTTCGTGAGGTTGGAGATGTGTTTAACCTGGTGATCGAGAGTGTGCTTTGCGGCTTGAAGATTTTGACCGTTTTCATCCGCCTCTCTTTCGAAGTGCGAAGCCCTGGTCCAACAATCCTTGATCTCATGTGCGCTGAGGTTCAAGTTATCAGTTAATCCCTTGATACAGTCAAAACATCTGTCGGCAATTTTCCTATAAACCTCGACCCCGTCGATTAGAGCAGAGGAGTCAGTCGCATCGAATATCATTTTTGCGGTCTTGGCTAGGATGTGAGTAACCCCATCAAAATCCTTCGGGTTCTCAGGAAAATCGTCAAAGATTGCGGCGAGAGACATTTCGTAGTTTGCGGTAAAGTCGGGGTAGGGTTCGCTCGAGGAAGCCATCGCTTTAATGAAAATATCATTGAAGGATGGGATACTCGAATCCATTACAGTAAGTTTGCTGGGGGAAGCTCCAGAGACCAGCTTGACTTTAGAAAAGATGGCTGGGGGAGGGGGGGGGATGATGGAGGATGAAAAGTTAGGAGGAGCTTGTGAGGGGGCTTATAAATGGGCAAGACTAGAGGGAGGGATAAGAGTGCGGAGAGAGAAAGGAGGAAGGGTAAAGGAGGGGGGAGGAGAGAAGAAGGGAAAGGTCAATGTTGGGAATATGTAAGATCCTAGGGGGAAGGAAGCACAGTTTATAAGGTGGGTGGCAGAAGGGAGGGTAGGGTTACAAGGAGCTCAAAACCCTGTGGTGTGTATGCGATAAGAGTAAAATATTCCCCCCTGCCGCATCATCGTTGGATGGCCACTAAAGATGGATATCTGACGGCCCTGCCTCGATAATACATGCAGAACCAACCTTGCGGCGACAGAGATGCGAGAGCTGTGTTCAATGAAAGAGCTCGGGCCCGCTATTCGAACCTGGGAATCTCACTCCTCCGCAAGGTAATCTCAATATAGGGTAGCAGGCAGAGCAGTATCACCACTACGCACCTCAGTTTGGCTAAAACACACAACCTAAGGTTGCAGGAGTGATAGATGAAACGAACTTTTCAAAAAACGATGCGAGAAACCACTTTTATACTATAGAAAAATTGACAACCTATCCTCTCCGAAAAGAACAGCTGGGGGGACCCATTGGAACACAAGCAATTGACAGCAATGCCCACTACAGCCCCCGCAGTAAGATAACCCAGCATCCCCAATTACATATTGCAGTTGCGAGAGGACCTTTGTACTGGGAAAAAATAACCAAATTTGCTCAACCAACCATATCTGTCCACCTTAATGACTCCGCTACCCTGAAAAATAGCAACGACAGGTAACCAGCTGCAGCTAAGATAAAACAAACAAAAACCGGTAAACATCAACCAGTTCCAAAGGGCAGGAAATCTCTTCAGAAGGATTGCCACCCCGAGTGAGCGGTTGTGATGTTCAGCCTTTGCCGGGTTCCGGTCGGAGCTTAAAAAGGGGGGGCGAAGGAGCTGAATGTTCCTAATCGTAGACAGATATGAGGCTAGAGATATTTCTGGCGTACTCAATCTAAAGCATAGTCTATCCTCCCTATCCTATTATAATATTACACGTTCAGCTGATTTAGGAGCATCTTGGCTCTCTAGTCTCTGTTCTCAACAAGGAAAACACATAATCACAGAGCCTGAAGCTCAGCATCCCGCAACTTTCGTTGGAATTAATCTCGGAAATAACAAATGCTAAGTCCAATAGTGAGCACCTAAAAACCTGGTATTGCCCATATCCCACAAGATGGTAAGAGAGTGGACTTGGGTTTCACTTCTGAAGCCCAATACCAAAGCCGTAAACAGGCAGAGCTCTATCCCACGGAAAAGAGAAATGTTTAGCAGCCACCCCTCCGATACTATAACCAAGCCCACATCGAACGCCAAGGTGTAGAAACCTGCAGAATAGCTCTAGTGAATGCTCTCGTTTTCCAGGGTTCTCACTGGATGAAAGGTGCAGTAAGAGCTGCGAGTTGGATGAATACTATGTGTTCTTTTTTTCCCCTCCTTACTCCAAAATGCCTAATTTCAAGTTTGCCGAGGTCCTGTTAAAGTTTTGACAAGATTTAGTACGGTAGAGGTAGCGTGAATATAGCCAGGTCTTCTCATCTGGTATGTCATTTCCCAATGAGTAGTCAGAGAACCCGCTACTATACCTAGAGGTCTAGCTAGGGAGTAGAATGTAAACCTACGAGTGAAAAACCAAAACGAAGAGAGACCCAATACAGCGGCCTAAACAACCACAAGCAATTCCTCAGACACGATATAACAAAATCCTTCATGTCATAGCTGCTGAGACGGCAGATGGCCTTAACATGAGGGAAAAATCATTGACATCTCTACTATCCTATCAGGTGGCTGGTTTTCAATTCTTTGTTATGCCAATCTCCTCCCGTGAGGATAAGTTCATATTAAGCAACCACCCCAGCCCCAATATCAACCCGACAAGACCATATCAGGAAATCGGCAGCCGACAACCAACCGTATAGCTTACAACAAATCTTTTGATAAATTTTGTGACGAACAATGGGCCACAGATATATTCACTTCGGTATGGGAGCAACAGAGCACGCGAAAAGAATAGATTCGTATCTAACAAGTGAAAGAAAGAATGCAATGAGAATAAGCGATATCGGAAAAGAAACAGGAACGATATGGTCTCCTACAGAGACAGAGTCGGCGAAAGTCAGAGACAGAAAAGGAAAGAAAGAAAGGAAATGTAGGAAATCCTCCACTGTCTCAAACAATCCCGATACTGATTGAGTGCCATAGTTGATAGCTAGTGCTGGCCCGTTTGATATCCAACATTTCATGTTTCTGCTATACAAGTCAAACGCACGAAAGAGTTTTCAAAACACCTGACGATTCCAGTGAGAGCGAGAAACACTAGGGCCAGCCCTGGTCAGTTTCAACAAGAACAACCCCCCATACACACACATCGGACCCAAAATCGCTCAAACGATAAACTTACCCCGCGCCTTAAATACACCCCCCCCAAATACTTACCTTTCGCTTGAACAGGGCTTACAAAAAAAATAATCCCCCAAACTACGATTATTAATTTTACTTTGAAATCTCGCTTCTTCGGCTACGGTGCTCTACGATTCTAACTCTGGGATTTTAATCGTAAGTTAACCAGATGTTGGTTAGGCGCGGAGTAGCGCGACTACCGACGATGCAATGGTGCCTAAAACCTGCACTTCAGAGCTGAAGCATGCATACACACAACGCACCAGGAACGCCGCTTGTTGCGCGGGTATTCCCTCCGTCTGACTCAATTTGCCTTTTTTCCTCCAGCTTATGTGTTTGCATGTATGCAGGAGGCCTAACGAGAGCCAAGGCTGGGTGCGGGCGGTCTACCGTAAAAACCGAAATAATTGGGCATGGCGCTAGGACGTCCAGAATTTCCCCTTTCAAAGGGCTTAGGGGCGAAAACGCGCCGAGAAGATTCTCTTTCAGCCCTTGCTTGAGGCAACAGACTTTACCAGGAAAGGCAACTTTAACGCCCTAGCGTGGTGCCCAATTATTTCGCTTTTTACGGTAAGTAGAGTACAACAAGTAGGCGCCTAAACAATTATACCAAACAACACATTAGTATTGCACGATACTACACCTCTTGTGCTTGCGGCAACATTTTTTGCCTCCACGACGGATACTGAAGTCCGAGCTAAGTTCGAAACCTAGGTTGATTGCCTAGCCCTTTGTGGCCCATAAATGGCTAGCAAGCTGGGTATCAGTAGACTAAGACCAGAGGCCTAAATGAACAAACGGACGAGCAAAAAAAGGCATATATATAGCCCCTAGCTCTCCGTCACTCACAGTAGAAACCCACCATCCACCAAAGCCGTCAAGATTCTGTCCTCAGCATTTCACGCATTCGGCAAGGTGCTTGCGCCCGCTTCACCGCCATCGCCACCAGCACCTCCACTACCACCTCCATCACCCGCTCCTCCACCCCCACTGCCGCTACCTCTGCTACCACCATTAGCACCACCAACCCCGCGTTCTCCACAATCTCCGACCCCTCCACAGGAAAGCCGAAAAGCCCCTAACATGAAGTGGGGGAAGACTATAGGGAGCTTCGACAGCGAGGATCGTGTCAAACTACTCAGCATAATAGACTCGCTGAGGGAGTTGGGTATCAGCGATGACATTCCGTTACCGCAGGTAACACCTCCCCCCCCCTCCAACCAAGCCAACATGTGTTAACCTAGATATGAAATTTTTTTAGCTAGTAGTAGTTGGCGATCAATCTTCGGGCAAGTCCTCCTTACTAGAAGGCCTAACCGGGCTCGCTTTCCCGATAGCCAGCGACCTATGCACGCGCTTCGCAACGCAAATCGTCCTGCGCCGGGCGCCCACCGAGCAATCCCGCGTCAAAGTCTCCATCATCCCAGGCCCCGAAGCTCAGGGTAACGAGGCACAGCGTGCCTACCTCGCCGGCTTTAGATACGCCGCCAACAATAGTGATTTTGGGGTCGAACAGTTCACTGCACTGCTCAGCGACGCGGCGGAGCGTATGGGGTTGCCGAAACCTGGCACTGAGGATATCGATGACCTCGAGAAGAGGTTCTCGAATCATGTGCTTAAGGTCGAATTGTCCGGGCCGGATCACCCCCACCTCAGTGTTGTGGATGTTCCGGGTTTGTTTCATAATCCGACTAGGTTTCAGACCAGGGAGGATTCGGAGATTATTAGGGATTTAATTGAGAGTTATATCACAGATCGGAGGACTATTATTATGTGAGTTTATTTCTTAGGTTTGGTCATTATGGGGAGCGAATGAGTGCTAATGAAGGGGCTAGGGCGGTCATGGACGGACGAAATAACCTTGCCAATCAAGAAGTGTTTAGAATGGCTCGGGCGGCAGACGCAACTGGTTCCAGGACCGTAGGAGTAGTGACAAAATGCGACGCTCTCCAATCCGGTGAAGAAGGCAGTGTAAGCTCCCCCGCTCCCTCCTCCAACTGCCCCTAATCCCCCGCCATCTAACTACATCAATCGGTAGATCCTGCGCATCCTCAAAAACGAAGTGGAAGACCTCAAGCACGGCTGGTTCGCGGTCAAGAACCGCTCGGCAAAGGACATCAAAAACGGGGTAACCATAGAAGAGCGACACCTGAATGAAGAAAAATTCTTTAAAACCAGTCCCTGGTGCGAACTCGAGCGCAACCGGGTCGGGATCAGGCCTTTAAAATCCTTCCTAGGCAAACTACTATACGACCATATCCGCGAGGAATTCCCGACGCTAGTGGAAGAGATCGTAGCGAGGCTTGTGGAGAGCAAAGCTCAGCTGGCCGAGTTCGGACCCGCGCGGCAGACACCGACCGAGCAGAGGGTTTACCTGACGAAGATCGTGAATCAGTATGAGAAAGCGGTGGATCGCGCGCTGGCAGGCACGTACGAACCCGGCACACCCAGTGACGATCCGTTGAAACTCCGGATGCATATATTCAACGCCAATGAGCGGTTCGCAAAAATGCTGAAGGAGGAAGGGTACCTTATGCCCTTCCGCGCAGTCGACGACACGCTCGACCAGGACTACAATTACGGCGGTGCTGCAGTTGCACAAACGGAGCCGATATACACCTGGATCCGTAACTGGTACCGGGAATCCCGCGGCGCGTCGCTACCCGGAACGGTAAACCCGGAAGTTGTCAAGTCACTCTTCCGCCAGCAGTGCATCGCCTGGAGCACCATCTCCGAATCGCACCTCGCCACCACGGCAAAGATCATTAGGGAATTTAGCACCGCCCTATACAAACAGAGGGTCGAGGACGAAACAATCTTACCTAAGATCCTTGCGAAAGTGAACCCCATGATTGAGTCCTCTATTTCGGCTGCTGAATCACAACTCGAGACGATATTGGCGGATGAGTTAACCTCGACTCTGCAAACTATAAACTCCACCTTCCTAACAACGCTCCAGGATACACGCCTCCGGCGGGTGGAGGCACGTCTACGCGCTCGTGGCTTTGTGGATAAAGCTTACAATATCAATGGTGGTCCCTACACAACTGTCCGCAACCTGGCTGAGTTCGTGCACCTGAGTATTGAGGACGAGGCAGTTTATGAGATCCATGACATCCTCAAATGTTATTACTCCATTGCGATTAAGAGGTTTGCGGATAATATCATCAACCAGGTTGTTGAGAGGCACTTGCTTGGTAGGGAGGGGTCTGTTAAATCCTTTGGTAGTGAGCAGGTTAGCGGGCTCGGAGAGGGGGAGTTGGCAGGGCTTGTGGCTGATGATTATGAGACGAATGTGCGGAGGACGGAGGTTACATATAGGATTCAGAGGTTGGAGAAGGCGTTGGACATTGCGAGGAAGGCTAATACGTAGGCGGGTGGCGGTTGCCGGAGATAGATCGTTCAGAATGGTTAGGCGGTTGTTTGTTATTTAAGTTAACTTAAAGTTCTTCCAGAGAATGAGCTTGGTTAGTGACTTATTGGAAGCGATGTGGGAAATAATAGCCTTGTAAGCGTAACGATATGCCGACGCCTGTGCTAGCACTGGTACAAGTGGTCCAATCATTGACCCTTTCTCCCAGAACCGCCGTCAGGACCCCGACCAAATTAGTGTTTAGACACACGGGCATAATAGTTCCGTAACTTAGACTTATGACCACGAAGAATACCTGCGGATTAATATTATAGGCTATAGTCCTAGCCCAAGGTCAACTAACATGCCCAATGGGTCCGCATATCCGGAACCCAACAATCCGTTTCTTGCTGTCCTTCAAATAGAACCTCGGCCTCAAATCCCTTCTCACCACCCCCACCCAGTCAGTCACAGGTAGCATTGGACACACTGACCTAAGAGAGCATGGCGCTAATCCCGAGGCACCGCTGTCGTAAGACCTAACGTACAATACATCCCATCCAGCAAGGCATATTTTTCTGCTCCTCCGCCTCCAATCCCCCAGTCCAGCGAATTAACCCCACCCACACAGCCTCCTATTCATGCAAGCAACGTGAACTAGTCTTAGAAAAGAAAGACAAAACTAAAGGCAAAAAACAGGAAAACCCCACCCATACACCCATAAAGCTAAAACTACAAGACGAGAAAGATTTTCAAACTAAGGCTTCATCTCGGCCCCAGCCTCAACCTTCTCTTCCACCTCAGCCTCAGCTTCGGGCTTAGCCTCATCCTGCAACTTCACCTTCTTAGGCATTTCAAGCTCTTCAACGGGTTCCTCCTCCGCTACGTCTTCCAACTTCCTCTTTCCGCCGTTAGTTGGTACAACGACCGTACTCGTTCCCACGGGAGCGGTTTCCACTTCCACAGGCGCGGAGGTAGGCTTCTTCCGAACCAACCCGGATAGATCATTCGCGCGCCCGACAACCTCTGCGATCCTCTTCCTTGCTTCTTCAGGATCTTCGCCAAGGACTTGGCCGAGAATTCCTCGGAGTTGGCTATCGTCTTGAACATCTGCTAGGGTAGGCGGCGGTGTTGCCGAGCGCAGGTCGGCAAGCTATCATACGCGACCGTTAGCTATAGCACGATAGCAGAGACAAAGAGAACGAACCCTGACTTCCAATTCTCCCACCATCTCCCTTGCTTCTTCGAGGCTCTTCCTCGCCTTGCCATCTTTATCTCCGTCCGCGCCAAGTTCCTTCAGTTCTGCCTCCTCCTTAGCAATTCTAGCGTGGCAGCTTGCTATCGCGAGCTCCATTTCCACTGCCGCTTCCTTACGCCCATTGCGGCGGTGGTCGTCAGCAACGTCCTCGCCTGCGGCAGCAAATTCGAGGGCGAGCGAGAGTTTGAAGTGTGCTTCGGAAATGAGGGTTGATGCGGGAGGGTATAACGCAAGCTTTAGCTCTAGAGAGGAGCGAAGGTCCCTTGCGGCTTGTGGGAAGGACTCGGACTCTAGGGAGACTTCGCCTAGGAGATCGTAGGTGTCCGCCAGGGCGGTTTGGAGGGTTTTGATATCGGGTTTAATTTCAGTAGAAGTGGAGGTAGCAGAGGTAGCAGGGGGTGCAGGGGGTGTAGGGTCCGGGTTGGGAATTGAGGTTATTGGGCCATCGGAAGCGTCGGTTGTAGTTTCCTGAACGATGGGCTTGATCTCGTCGGCGCCGGTGGTTGGGCCATCAGCGGCTTTAGTAGAGGTAGTTTCATCGCCGGCAGACTCATCGGAGCAAGTAGAAGACCCAAGCTGCTTCAAAAACAACACCCTTGCAAAGTCTAAGATCTCCCAAGCGAGCGTAAAATCATCACCGCCTTCTTTCTCCGCATCACCATCTTCCTCAGCGTCTGCACCCTCACCCTCTTCCTCGGAATCATCCCAATTCTCATCTCCAGTAAATGAAAAGAACCCCCCCTTAGCACCGACTTCAGGTGCCGGAGCTTTCAACTTCTCATCCCCTCCCCCTTCAACTTTACTAGGATCCTTACCCTTACCCTTGCCTTTTCCACCCTTTTCCACCATCTCGTCTTGCTCCTCCGCCGGCTTCCCACCCAGAACATCGCTCTTCGTCAATGCAACCTGGAACAGCGAACGCCCGTATAGGTACAGTAAGTGCGCATTCCGTGGGTTATCGTCCCCATTGATACTAGACTGGAGTTCGCATGCTTGCGCGTAAAAGTCAGAGGCGGCGGAGTAGTCCTTCTGGGCGTAGGCCTTTGCCGCTTGCGCTTTTAGAGTGGCCAGGCGGGCAGTTGTTGTTTCGGTTGGCATTCTACCTTGTGTTGTTTTTTCTTTTTCGTCCGTTGGGTGACAAGCGGTGGTAGGAATCGGAGGGCGGAAAACTCGCGGTGGTGGCGATGATAATGGTAAAGGGGAAAAATTGTTTGTTTGTTTTGATCACAGCGATGGAAGGCACGGGGGTGAAAAGCAGGAAGGGAGGAAGCAAGAAGATGGGAGGGGTTAGGGTCTAAATGCCAAGACTCGCGTCGTCGTCGCGTTGTGATTTGATGGGCGAGCAGAGCCGCGGGCGATGATCTGTTGCGCTTTGAAGGGAGATGGTTTGTCACATGTAAGGAGACCTTTAGTGGAAACGGTTTAAATGTCTTTGTCTTGAGTGTGCTTGGTCGTGCGTAAATCAGCTACCGGTATGATACTATCTAGAGGCTACAGCGGTCGAAAGCGCATTGGAGATTGAGAAGCTTAGGGATTGAACACCAGCACCGGTGTGGTGGGCACAATAAGATGTCCGAATGTCGGTGTCCCGGGATCCAGGCTCGATGACTATGCGTTTGGCATAGCGTCTAAGATTTCGGGCCGGCCATCCCAGATCCAAGTATCATACTTTTTTTTTTTTGTTAAATCATAGAATTTATCTGTTTAAGGTACAGACCTCGCATGCAACCCCTTAAAGTTATGGCGTCAGAAACCTCCTTCACAGGCCTAGGGAAAAACAAGCCACCCCACGTCCCTCTGGTATCGGACCAACCGCACATCCTTCCCCATAAAGCACCCACCCCTTATCCAAAAACAAGAAGTAGCACTAAACAAGACCGGCAGGAGGCAACAAGAAAACC
>Ga0307510_10007126_pt1 | contig 13313 bp, 5 predicted proteins | sample 12_EM_MG_FD_207224 | JGI IMG/M metagenome (GOLD analysis project Ga0307510, IMG submission 207224) | Populus trichocarpa ectomycorrhiza microbial communities from riparian zone in the Pacific Northwest, United States - 12_EM | ecosystem: Host-associated > Plants > Roots > Unclassified | place... | reverse complement strand
TTGCTTGGATGGCAACAGGCTTGTATGAGCAAAAATATTAGGGCATTGTTGATACCCAAAATAAATAAAAGGATGTTTGTATATTATTATCATGGTAAAATGTGGTATTGGGATTTTTGACAACGTACATCTAAGGCTGATGTTTTAGACAATGTAGTAGCTAGGGCTAGAATAACCAAAATCCTGAGGATGCTTGCTGGGCTTAGAAGACATCATGGGCGGGAGTGTCCATGTAGATACCCGTTGGGAGTTTTTCCTGTCTCGTCTCAGCGAAGAAATTATAGTCTTCCAAGCATTGGGCACTTGTTTCCTTGTATAAGATGGACTACGAGTTAATGCTCAAATGAATTATTTTCTTGTTTAAGACTGACTCTTGATTGTTATTTTGTCTACTTAGTGGAAAAAAATTAGATCTAAGTAATAGTTTAAAAGGATGTATTCATTATAATTCTTTGACTTGCCCTTTACACAATTCCAATGTAAGTTTCTCCCAAGCTTTTAAATAATATATCTTTCTCGCAATTTAGCTTTCTTGTAATGTACTTTGTGGGTTATTTATAACTTTATGTTTTATCTTTTATGTCATTATTGTTTTCTTTATAATTTATGTGTTTATTTATATTTATTATTTATTTACATGCTTTTTATTTATTTATATTGCTCTTACTTTCAAAGCTATCTAATATTTATTCTTAGTCTTAGATATCATCACCTTAATGTAAACTTGTATAGTTTCGCAAGATACTTGCTACGTGAACCAACCAATAAATAGTTTCTTGCCAACATGTTAATTGAACCTATAACTCATGTGAACTCTTCTAGTTTCACCATGATCAAGTTGCATGATACCCAGTAAACCTTTTGGTTTCTTTTATTAATTACTATAGCTTAGTACTAGAGTAAACAATATTTAGTTTTGGATTTGAATAATACTTAAGAAATTGTTCATTAATTTGATCATAATTGTTTAAGATTTAATAAAAACTTGTGATACATGATCGAGATTCATGATCAATTATTTGGTTAAACCCTATTATTCATTATTTAAACTAATTATATGATTTGATAATCATGGTTATTTCATGCCAAATTTGTATAACAATTGTTTAGGAATTTTAATAAACTTTTAATTCATACTCATGCAAACCTATTTTGTACTAGTTTTATGTAGAATCCACATCTTGTTTGATCACGAGGTATTTGTTGTCTCTTCATATGTTAAGTCATAAGTATTTCTTTCTAACCTTAAAAGGAAAGAAGATATTTCATTGAAAATATATAAATTGGCATGCTTGGTAGAACATAGACATGGAGCCAAATCTGAAACCTGGAGATGATACTCAACCCTACAAGCCAAAAATTAAGAATAACACTTTTTCCGATGTGGCGCGGCGTCGAACGACGATGGATCTGCCTCCTAAAAGTGTGTTAAAAAAAAGGTTTAGGTATATAATCATAAAGTCATGATTATAAGGTTCAGGAGTCACCACCTGATATTATGGTTACTAGAAAACCTATATATGGTCTGCAAGAGTTCGGGTAAAGGACTAGTTATGTAAGGGGAAGACACATCATCTCTAGTGCACCCTACCTAAGGTAAGTTGCATTGTTGTTTGATTGTTATTCTAAGTCACGTTTCTGTCCGTTGGTCTTGTCTAAAGTTCAAGGTAGATCTCTTTTTGTGAGGAAGTATCTACCTTAATAGGTTAAATCTTAACCGTTCTAAGGTCTAAATTTTAGCGTTGCATTTATTTTACACTTTGTATCTTTAATACCTGAGAGTATACTTTACAATGTAATTTTATATCCTAAAATATTAAAGTCTACAACTAAATCCTACTACTCTAAACATTAATTAAACAAAATAATTGTTGAAGGATTTTTGATATTTTGGATCCTAACTGATAATTATAAACTAGTTACAATATCCATTTTGTATTTTTAAAATATTATAAAAATAATTTTATCTCTTTTTAGAAAATATGCATGAAAACTTTTAGGATTTGGTCGTATGCACAAAAACAAAATTTTTTTTTTATTTTTTTTTAAGTTTGGGAGGAAACCGAGTATTTTTAATATCGAGTTCGTATCTTATAGTGTAAGTCTACAGCCCGATGTTATGCAAAATTGTTGAAAAAAACATGTAAGGGGCCCACAAATATTTTTAAAATGCCATTTGAAAAATTTAAAGTTTTTTAAATATTATAATATTATTTATTTAATATATTGGGCTGGACCCCGGCCATCCATCCAGGCTGGGCTAGAACGGGTCTAGCTCGACTCACTTATATTGGGCTGACTGGCAGCCCAACAAACCTCTCTTTTTTTTTAAGGGGGTTTGTGCTGGGCTAAAATGGATCCAACCCACAACCCACATGGTTGCTAGCCCGACCTAGTAACCATATTAATTATTCTACATTTTGCATGCAGAACGGGTTCTCATTCTTCATGCAAATGGCTGCAATTTTTTCAACCAAAAGGAAAGAAAAAAGATTACCTAGCATAAGGGTGGCTATCTGGTAGTTCTAGGAAGGTCGAAGTGTTGGTGGTGGTGATGCTGGAAGTGGAGGCACGATAAGGGAAGAGGGGAAAAACTGGTCGGGAGAGGAGGAAACAAATTGGGGGGAAGGGGCTATTTTTTTTTTCCAACTTTGACCTCAGATTTCTTGATACTTAATGCATGAAATCCACCCCTATTTATAGGGGGTGAAAGATTGACACTTTGTCTTTATTGGTACCAAATATTAGCCATTGATTTGACCCTAACAGATCTCAAGCGTTGTCTTAAAGTGGCCATCATAAACTATCAAAATAGCTGCAAAAAGGTTGGTCATGTTGGTCATTTTGGGGCGATACAATGGTAGTTGTAGGGATAGTTGGTCAGTGAGACCTACTCTGAGGTATAATACAATGTCAAGTTATCATGTTGATATATGGTTTGTCTGGTTTAGTGAGGAGAATAAGCATTAAAGAGCATTTGGCCAAGTTTTTGACTTAATATGTTAATGTTTTCCATAAACCATATTTAATATTACGATTGGTCATGTTATCTTTAACCAAGATCGTTTTCCACTAGTATTCAATATTGCCATCAAACTCAATCTATATTTGTGAAGAAATAGAAAAAAAAGCTCATTAGGTATTTCTATCAAACATAGCCAAAGGTAATCATTGCTGACATGGTTAACATTGTCCAACAACCTAGCAAAATGATAGATGCATATGTATAAAGATTTAAAGGAGAATTCACCTTTAACACCTTTATAATTAAAGACCTAGTAACCATTCGTGCTTGATGTCCATGTGTGAATATGTTCTCTTTTTTAGTGTATTGCATATGAACTCATGTTGGAAGTTAGACTATAATACATAAAATCTGAAACTTAAATTAAACTTTTGTATCATTAGCTTTTGTAAAATAATTGAGTTGAATTGTCTTTGGTTTAATCTTTAATGTGTGTAGCATTGTAGATTTGTAAATAAACTACAAAAAGAAAAATAATGTTTAATTTTCCTACCTATTCAGTTAGACATTCTTTTCTTTAGAAATTACAGAAGAAAAACCTTAAAAATCCTAATGCTTCATCCAATAGCACTACCCCAACATCAACCAATACCCCGACTTCAAACACTAACCTAACATCAACCATTAGAGGACCCACCACAGATAGTAAAGGTAAATAGCCAACTTTTTACATCAAGGAAAAAAATACTCATGATAGAACAAAATCATAAATTTGAGACCATTTTATAGAATTTGATGGAAATCTTGAAGCTTATAAAGTCGAATGTAAAACTAAAGATATTCTTTTAAGTGGAATGACGATGAACATGATGTTAAAGTTTGAGAAATAAAGGGGTTACGATAAAAATCAAAATTTTTTGTTGTAAATAATTATTGTCTTAGATTCATGTTTCAAGTTGAAATGTATAAAATTTTATTTTAATGACTTGTATGATGATGACAAAACATAATTGCTAATAAAGAAGGTGAAAGATATATTAGTGAGCTTGTACGAATTTTATTTGAAAGTTGATGAACTGAAAGATGATAGTAGACATCAATACAATGTTAATGCTATTTATACCATGGAGTTAGATGATAAGTTAAACACTTTGGCTCGATTCAAAAGGCATTTACAGGAAGCAGCTAGTGTAGAGAGTAGAAATGAGGTTGAGAGGTATTTGGTTGATGGTTGTGATGATCCTAATAATGATAAGTTAGATATTTTAGGTTGGTGAAAGCGTAGGGATTTAAAATATAAGATACTTTCAAAGATCTCACAACATGTGCTAGTTATTCCTTTATCAACAGTGGCTTTTAAATTATCATTTAGCGCTAGCGGTCATACACTTGACCAATTTTAAAGTTCTTTATCTCCAACATCAATTCAAGCACTTGTTTGTTATCAAAATTAGTTGCATCATAGATCAATTTCAACCAACATTAGAACCTTGATGGATGATATTGAAACTTACAAAAACCTTAAGTCAGGTAATTTTTCAAATAAACTGACACATTTTATTTTATGATTTATTAATTAACATATTTTCAATCTAACATGTCTAAATTTTTATTTTGTAGAATATGGTGAAAAATTGCATATGACAATAGATGATAATTAATTTAAAAATCGAGGCACTTTTTTGAGAATGTATGGTAAAAATGCTACTTTTATTTTATTTTTGTATCTTCTAATTTAATTTATCATATTATAATTCTAGATTTTGAAGAAAAGAAAAATATAGGAGGGAAATGCTTTTCTAGAACATACTACAATTTGAAAACTCAAAGTTAAATTACATTGTCCAATGAATCAAACAAAACAAATTGACTTGCCATTATTGAAAAATTTAGGAGATTATTCGAATGTTCAATGAATCAAACAATACCTAAAAACTCCCTAAGCCATGATATTGCACTGTAATTTTTTTCTGACGTAGTTGAATTGTATTATAATTTTTCTTTTCCTGTGAGTGATGCCAAATGGGACTTTTAATTAGTAGGATGCAATTTATTTTTTAGTAAAAGCTGTTGATAAAGTGAAGTACACTGCCATGATAATTCAATTTGGTTCTTTTGAATATGAATCTTTGAAAAAAAGATTGAAATGAGATTTTATTGCAGGGAAGGTTTTGATGTTTATTAAGGAATTTTTCAGCAATATTCTTAATTTGCTCTTGACTGGTATGTTTTGGATTGTTTTGACTGGTATATTTTGGATTGTTTTGACGTGCTGATCTTAAAAATAATTTTTTTTTAAATGAAAAAATATTATTTTGATACATTTCAGCATGAAAAGTTATTTAAAATGCAACAACAACCACACTCTCAAACACTTCTCCATGATATGTTTTACATCAATTGGACAAGTGTTGCGCATTTAAAAACCCTTAAAAACTAACCTAATCAAAATGAATTTTTACATCAATTACAATTTACAAGGCTTTCAAAAACCCTTAAAAAATCACAAGAACCTCGAAAGAAGATGTGTTTTCCTGGTTTTTTATATAAACTAACCTAACAAACTGGTTTTGATTCAGTTTTTATTTTAAATTTTTAAAAAATCAGATTTTTTTTAAGCAAAAATCAAACCAAACCAAACTGAGAATACCCTCAAACAGTGTTGAAAAACATTGCAACCTAAGTTAAAAAATATATATATAACAAAAAACAAATATTGTCTAGATTATAGCCAAGCCAATTTAGCTAAAAATATATTGCCACCACTCTTGACGATTCCCTTCGTCTTTCAATGCAAAAACGTGAATTGGACAGTGGTTCTTCCCATTGCTTTCATGTAATCCAAAAGCATGGTCATCTTGAAGCTATCCAGCCTCAATCATATACCATATATAAACCCAATTATAAAAAGTAGGATGGGCTTGATGGTTAAATGGCAAGCGAGTATACATCCTCAATGAGACGACACCTAGCTGCAGGAATAAAATGGAAAGCAAATCCCCCGGTGGATTTGCAACAGACGTGTTCATCCTAAAATCGAACCCAACAAAACAAAAATAAAGGAATGGGCTTCCTTCAAAATTCGTTTAAAAGATTTACAGAATATTAAGAGCTTAAAAAGGTCAATTAGAAAATGTATTCTCTTTGTGAATTGCAGAAAACAATGACTGAAATCTGAACATGGAGATAACAAAAATCATGGTTATTGACAGATAAAGGAGTAAGATGAAGGAGATGGCAGGTCATCACATGTTTCCACATTCAAATTCTAATACTACTCACCCTCATATGTTCAATGATTTGATTTTTTTCATATTATTTTGAAAAGAGGATCAAGTATGTCTAGAATTAAAGTCACGTACATAGGAAAATTGTTCTGGCCAAGAGGCAAGACCTGCTCCATCAAGCCACAATATGCAAGGGCAAGAACCCATGGATAGTCACTGTCAGTGATCCAAAAGACTAAAATCCTGTTTCTTCTGCCGCTGAATCTCTCCCCCATCCAATGTCAAACGCCACACAATTCAGCTGTCAAGCCTCTCAAAGAAGTACAAATACCCCATGTCCTTGGGGGGGTTTATGGAGGCCGCAACCTTGTTGTCGTTGAAGATTACCCATCTGCCATCTTTCAGGACGTGAGCAACATAATGTCCACAGTGGGTGGAGGTTCCCATGTGGCTCACTATCCCAAAAAGCCTGTATCCTGCATTAAGCCACATAACCAACTACTTAATGCGAATGTCCAACCGCTCAAAAGTGCTACCAAGATCAAATGCTAAACAGCTGGTCTTGATCTGAATGATCGACGTTATATGACTCAGATAAAGGAAACGATGCTATGTAGAGAAATGTATAATTTAACAGTTTTAAGAAAATAACAGCAGATGCTGGCAATCCATTGCAGATACATAATATTCCATCAAATCTAAGCTTCTGAAAACTCTAGGAATAGAAATAAAAGACTTATGTAGCACAATTTGAAGAGAACACTATTGAACCAAAGAAAGTTAGGTTTTGCCTTGTCCTTCCAATAGTCAAAAGTCTTTTAACATTTCAGTATGGTAACCTATCTTTAAGTTGAAAATTAAATACAACACCAAATATTTAAGGGATCTCCATTAAGGCCACTATAATGATTTCTAGTGGAAAAGAACGACTACAGAAGGGAAATGCAAATAGAAAATGCACCAGGCCACATAAGATAGATAGCATGTGCAAAGGAACAATAAACATTCCATCGAAGCAGCCATGTAAGATTCAAAACATGTGAGCATTATAAAATGCTTATGATCAATAATGTGAAGACAAGGGTTCAAAACTCACTCCCTCTTCCATCAGGTAATTCAGTGTCATCAGGAGTAGGTTTAGAGCTTGATGTGGAGGTGTCCATGTCAGATGAAACAGAAGCATCAGGATTGTTGAATATCCAATCTGTAGCTTTCTCAATGTCACCACCCTGGAGAGTTCCCAAAAAAAATTCATGAAATAGTTTAAGTTTCACAGTTCTTTGTACAGCAATGTTGCCAAATGTAATCCTTAAGCCTGAAAGAACAAGAAGCATATCTTTACCGATGCCTTAAGTGCCTTTCGAGCAATTTCTTCTTGAAAACCAAATGATAGTAGGGTATCAACTTTCGATTGATCAACTTCATTACCATGTGCCCCTTGGGAAACAGGAACATCTATATCTGAAAGAAGGCATGTTATCATATCAATTACAGAAACTGTATTACTGCCTCCTACATCACATCCGCAGAATCTGGATCTCAATAGAAGCTTAGTTCCCTGACAATGAAGCATACATTTTATATACCTGGGTCATCCATGTGAGCAAGCAACCAATTCATAGCCTCTTCTACTCCAGTATTTGAGGTATTTATAGCAGCTTTCTGGCAGTGTAGATGATTGAACCCCATTGAGACAAGCTGGGCAACAATATCCTCATTGGCCACAGGGTTATTTGATTCCACCTCTGCCTCAGGGACTGTGCAGTATGAAAGCATGGAAGAAGAATTAAAATAAAACTGCTCTAAATCTCTGCCCAAAACAAAAAACTGAGATAGATGACCATATACCACCATTAAATAGTGGCGACAACAACCCAAGAGCATAGGTTTCACAGATCAGAAACATAAGCATCAATCTATGCAACAATGCAACAATTTATTCTCAAAAAGAAAGATCAACAATTTAGTCTCTATGACCGACAACTTCAATTTTGTTTCTTTTATTTATTTGTTTGTTTATTTTTTGAGGGGGTTATTCAGCAGCAGAGGAACAAAAAATTGAAAAAAAAAATACTTGAGAAAACTTGTAGTGGTTTTCTAATAATGGAAGAAATGATACAGGTCACCTTAATTCAGTTTACACCTAGTGAGCAACTAACATGCAATCTCCTTGTGAACAGTTGATCAAATGATTAGTCGCAATGTCACCAGTGGAAATGCACCTCATAATTTGGTGGGAATTCTAGATCACTCATAAAGTTCAGCCACTCCCCTCTTCCCCAAGCCTTCTCCCTAATTTGAGAATGGAAAAAAACAATTCGAGGCATAGGGTGACAAGTATGTAACGAGCAGAGCTGTTACAGCGTTGAGATATTGTAACTTAGTGAGTGTTTGGGAATGCGGTAGCTTATGTTTTTGGATGTGTTTCAAAAGAGCGTTTCACTTGAAAAAGCATCACATTGATGCTTTTCAATGATTTTGATTTGATGATGTTAAAAATAAATAAAAAAAAATTAAAAAAAAAAAATATTTTGATGCATTTTCAAGCAAAAAACACCCTGCACCACAATACCAAATACTTAGCATGTAGGATAACTTGAATGAATTAATTAACCTGTTACATATACAAAATTTATCCTAAATTTTCCATAGAAAAAATCAAATAAAATATAGAAGTTGGAAATTCCAAAGAGTATTGTGTACCCCCATCTGGTAACAACTCCTCCCCTGGTTGAAGGCCTTTGCTTCGCATGTAGCTGATATCTATGATATCAGGAACATCTATGTAGACATCTGAACAGATAAAAACAATCAACAATAATTATAAATCTGTATTTTAGAGACCAACAAAGTAAGAAAAGTGTTGAAGCCATCTAAAATTTACCAAGCTTTTTTGGCACCCAGCCTTCCTCCAATACAAATTTTCGCATGTGCAACACCAAATAATCAGGGAATGAAGTTAGACCAGCAGTCCTGCAGCATATATCCACAAAGGAAAAAAAAAATAGCTTTGCATCAGGGTGTCTAAACACACTAATGACATCATCATAAACCAGAGAAATATCAAAAAGCATACTTCAGTGCTGTTGTCTTAGCCTTCAAGGCAGTGCTATAGTAATCTTGTATCTCCTCTGGAGCTGAATAATTAGCAAGGCATGCTGCTAGGGGAACCCTTGGACGCACAATTTCATCACGGGACCTGAAACAACTCACTAAACTAAGACAAAATTTAAAGTAAAACAGGATTGCTAAACATTTGTACTTACACATCCTTTCCTTCAGAAATCTTTTCTGCTTTCAATTTGTGGAAGGCTTCTAGTTCTTCTGAATTCCCACATATGTACACTGTTAACATATAACTCCAGGTATATGTTTCAGAGGAAGGAGATAGAACAAAGAAAAAACACCTTTATTGGTAGCTTCATGTAGGGGAATATTCAAAGAGAGAATATAGTCAAGCCTTTTATTGAACCCAACTTTTCCAGATGGACACAGGATACGTTCTTCAATTCCAAACTTGAAACTCCTTGAAGGATCCAACGCAGAACTCCCGCCATTAACACGTTCGACTTGATCAAGAAAGTGTAGGAAGAATTCCAATGCATCCTACAAATATGTGGGCATTATATTTCTCGAAATCAGTTCTTGAACAGTAATGGTTGTCTATTAGGCTCCCCACCCAACCGATATTTATTTATTTTTATTTTGCAGCTAAGACACAAAAATATTTAGTAAATTGTACCCTCTGGATGATTCTAAATATTTAATCACCAAATTGACTTCCTCTCTCCTAGATTTTTTAACAAGCCTCTTTATGCTAACTATGGCATATTTGGTGAAGGTTGAATGCATTTTTCAAGGAAATGTTTCTACATGTATTTTCTTCTTTCCCAAGCATGGAAACCCATTTTTTCAAAACCTATTCTTTCGTTTTAGGATCAGACAACAATTGCAATGACCTATTTTGGATAGAGGTAGATTACAAGAATCCCACACTCCACTCCCCCCCTCAAAAACAAAAAAGCAGCACACGAGAAAATTTATCTTCATGCACCCAAAGAAAATGGTACAGATTTCTGTCAATTTATAAAATTACTGATGTCAAATTTGATATGTACAAAACCCAGTTATACTATAACTAGAGCCTTCTTATTTCTTATTTTTGTCAACCAAAAAGGGGGGAAATTAATTCATAACCTCATAATTCAAGTTGAATGATTTTCAAATAGCTCGAAGGGAAGACTTTAGAAATTTCACGATTCATATAGCTTCTTTATTATACAATTTAGAATGTTCATCTTCTAAAAGTAATTCATGCATGTGGAAAGCAACAAATTTGCAGTTTCCATTGATTCATACCTGTTGCCTCATGGAAGAAAACTCAGGATGGCTGGCAGCAATAACTGCTTTGAACATACGAGGGGGTATACCTTCCTGTTTCTATTATTTGAAGAAGGATAGAAGAAGATAAATGAGAGAGAAAATATAAGGGAAACAAAGTCAGATAAGAAAAACAACTAAGGCATATTTCTAAGCAAAAAGACAATAGGGTGTGACATATACAAGAAAATCATACGCATTGAGCTATAATCTGTGTTTTAAAAAAGGTACCAGCTTAACAAGTAGCTTATATAATTAGCTGAAAATTGCATTTGAAATGAAATAATTCAGAATTTGGTAACTATATCCATGACATTCAAAAACTTAAAATTCTATAAGAATTATAACAGATTATTCATCTCATAATGCAATTTAAGATTTTTAAATCTCCAGCAACAAAATCCAGAGCTAATAAAAGAGGAAAAAGTTAAATAGAAAGCTTACGTTGGTTGTTGAGATAGCAGCATTCTCTTCATCATCCTTCTGGACACCAACAAATAAGAAAAATGTTTATCGGGAAAAAAAAAAGTGATCTATTGTATCAAGCACATCATATTGTCCCATTTTCCATACCTCGGGTGCTGGAACCGAGTATTTGCCAGACAGCATACCATGTGCCAGCTTTGTACTGCCACATAATGAACATCAAAGATGAGTAGCAGGAATTTCGTTTTATAATTATCAAGTGAAAAATTGCATAATATTTAATCTGCTTTATACTTACAGCTGCATATTTAAGTCTACAGTTGGATCAGCAGGAGCCATCTCAAATGCCATTTTTAAGCTTTGGTTAGTGTAGTATCTGATGACATTATTGCACCAAATAATGAACAAATAAGCACAATGTCTGACCAAAAAGTGATTGGTGGACGTTTGTGCACCACATGCATGTGAATGCAGAAACATTTATATACATATAAATATATCTATCTATGAATATCTGCATTTTTACTCATATTTAATGTGGACTAACCGTGAATTGAAGGAACGTGTTGAGAACACAACTTGCATCGTTGCTGCCATGTAGCAGCTGCCAGGAAAAAGAAAATTAGTAAACATGAAAGCCAAACAAATGCATGGTTCAAGACATCACTTGATGAAGTCCAGGGTTACCTGTTTCCAAGATTCGCAAGTCCTGTATAACCGGGTCCATGAATGAGTTCCGAATCCTGTCCACTTTCCTGAATTCGGTTCCAATCAAAGTTGGTATTCTGGTCAAGTTCCCTCTCAGCAGTAGTCATTTCAGTCTGAAAACAAGAAATTGATACTGGTAGTTGGTCAAACCTGAAGGGTGAATCATTATTGATGAGACATCATGGTATTAAATTATGGCAAAAACTGGCAAACTCAGCCAAATGACAAAAAGACGATGTTAAATGAAAAATAATGCCTGCTCCTTAAAAGCATGTGATGGATTGTGACAAAAATGCAGCAAACACAATGAAACATAAACCAATAGAAACACATTCCAAACCGCATATAAGACAAACCAGAGCTCTTCAGAGTTTAGTTTTACAAAGCTGCTCAAAACTTGACTAACAATCAAAATCCTCCAACTTTGTTGATGGTTTCCAAACTACAGCTGCGAATGTGAAATATTGATGACCACTAAGACATGATATTGTCAAAACATATCATTGTGGCATAAAATATATAGACCAAAAACCGATCATGTCCCCATAATGCAAATGCATATAGATGGCCATCTTTACACCATTAGTTTTCTTATTCACTGTTATCAAAAACTCTACCACCTATGAATAACAAGAACTTCCCTGTAATACTCATATCAGCATAGAATAAATATAGGTATAAATTTCCTTAAGCTTCCAAATCAAGGTTAATGTCAAAAATAGTTCCATTTCATCCATCATCATAAAAGGACAGTGTGAATGGCATGAAAATTGCTTGATAATAATTAATAACATTAAAAAAAGGGTCAACCTAAATGTCAGATGTACCGCTTAATAGTTCACAGTAAACAGCACAGATGACTAACCTTTTGTAAGGCAGAAAAATCAATGCCGAAAAATGCCAAATGTTGTGCTAAAAGCGGGTCCACAACACTATCATCCTCTGGATATGAGAAAACATCTGAGCTACCACAATATGTACCCATGGTTAGTTCTGAGGTTGTGCAAAACAAATCCTCAAAGAATAATTAAGAAGAAACTGGAATGCATGGAATGTTAAACCAAAGACACTTTTTCTCTCTCTTCTTCAAATCAACAAGACAACACATCCATACAAGCAGAATTAAATATGGAAAGTCAGCAAAGCCCCAAGATTCCCAGGCTGTCTCTACCAATCACTTGCACATTTGTGTATTGTCCATCTTAGTCTATGAGTTTTATGTGTTCCCTTCAATGTTAAAGTTAGAACTCTTTCCTTTAACTAACCATTGGGCACCATTATAACATCGATTCAGTTTGCAGAATTAATTGTCAATCAATAATAATAAGCCTTAATTTCATCCTTCAAGATTTTCCTAAGCTACTTAATTAAAAATAAAAAATTTGGCGTGGGGAAATTTCTTCCATATTCTTGGCATAATAATGTTTATTGCATTATTTCATTAATGGTTAAGATTTCTAGGTTTTGAAGAGTTTAAGAAGAGTCCAATGTGCAGTTTGGTAAATCAAGCATAACTTTTAATCCATCCGTTGGATCGAGCTGAAATTTTAACAAAAGATTCTGAAGGCCCTGTTTTCTATTAGGTTAAAATTTCATGATAATCAGAG
>Ga0307510_10007125_pt1 | contig 13314 bp, 13 predicted proteins | sample 12_EM_MG_FD_207224 | JGI IMG/M metagenome (GOLD analysis project Ga0307510, IMG submission 207224) | Populus trichocarpa ectomycorrhiza microbial communities from riparian zone in the Pacific Northwest, United States - 12_EM | ecosystem: Host-associated > Plants > Roots > Unclassified | place... | reverse complement strand
TCGCTCGTGGTTCAGGTGACCGCGCATGGATACTGAAACAAGTTCAGCATGACGGCCATTTTTTTGACGCTCCCTTCGAGACAAGGAAATCCCATCATGCAGAAGCGTATTCTCGGTAACGGCCTCGAAGTCTCCGCCATCGGCCTGGGTTGCATGGGGCTGAGCTTCGGCCTCGGCCCGGCCGCCGACAGGAACGATGCGATCGCACTGGTCCGCGGCGCCTATGAACGCGGCGTGACCTTCTTCGACACCGCCGAGGCCTATGGCCCGGGCGACAATGAGGAGCTGCTCGGCGAGGCGCTGGCGCCCTTCCGCGACGAGATCGTCATCGCGACCAAGTTCGGCTTTGCCGACGGCGTGGTGGCGGACGGCCTGGACAGCCGGCCGGAGAATATCCGCGCCGTCACCGACGCGTCGTTGAAGCGGCTGCGCACCGATCGGGTCGAATTGCTCTACCAGCACCGCGTCGACCCGAATGTGCCGATCGAGGATGTCGCCGGCACAGTGAAGGAGCTGATCGCCGAAGGCAAGGTCGGGCATTTCGGCCTTTCCGAGGCCGGCGCGGCGACGATCCGCCGGGCCCATGCCGTGCAGCCGGTCACCGCGCTGCAGAGCGAATATTCGCTGTGGTGGCGCGAGCCTGAGAAGGAGATCCTGCCCTTGCTCAAGGAACTCGGCATCGGCTTCGTGCCGTTCAGCCCGCTCGGCAAGGGTTTCCTGACCGGCGCGATCGACGCCAACACGACCTTTACCAGCGGCGATTTCCGCAACACCGTGCCGCGCCTCGCGCCCGAGGCGCGCGAGGCCAATCTGCGGCTGGTCGCGCTGATCGGCGAGATCGCGGCCGACAAGCAGGCGACGCCGGCACAGATCGCCATCGCCTGGTTGCTGGCGCAGCGCCCATGGATCGTGCCGATCCCCGGCACGACGAAACTGCACCGGCTGGAGGAGAATATCGGCGGCGCCACGATCGACCTCAGCGCGGCCGATCTCGATCGCATCGCCGCCGTGCTGACATCGTTCGAGGTGCAGGGGGATCGTTATTCCGCGCTGCACGCGGCGCGCGTCGGGAAATAACCCGGCACGCCCCCACCCCTTTTCGATATCCAAGGAACATCCCCATGACCAAGGCCTTTGGCGCCCTCGCCGCCCATCAGAAGCTCGAAGCGCTCGATATCGAGCGCCGCGTACCCGGCCCGCACGATGTGCAGATCGACATCGCTTATTGCGGCGTGTGCCATTCCGACCTGCACACCGTACGCGCCGAATGGGGCGGGACGCTCTACCCCTGCGTGCCGGGGCATGAGATCGTCGGCACGGTCACGGCGATCGGCGATGCGGTGACCGGCTTTGCGGTCGGCGAGACCGTCGGCGTCGGCTGCATGGTCGACAGCTGCCAGCATTGCCCCTCCTGTGCGGAAGGGCTGGAGCAATATTGCGAGAACGGCTTCACCGGCACCTATAATGCGCCGACGACCGAGGCGCCGGGACATACGCTGGGTGGCTATGCGCAGCGCATCGTGGTGCGTGACAAGTTCGTGCTGCGCATCAACCACCCGGCCGAGCAGCTCGCCGCGGTGGCGCCGCTGCTGTGCGCGGGCATCACCACATGGTCGCCGCTGCGCCACTGGCAGGCCGGGCCGGGCAAGAAGGTGGGCATCGTCGGCATCGGCGGCCTGGGCCATATGGGCGTCAAGCTGGCGCATGCGATGGGCGCACATGTCGTCGCCTTCACCACCTCGGACAGCAAGCGCCAGGACGCGCTGAATCTCGGCGCCGACGAGGTGGTGGTGTCGCGCAATCCCGAGGAAATGGCGACACATGCCGGCAGCTTCGACTTCATCATCAACACCGTCGCGGCGAGCCATGATCTCGACGCCTTCACCGCGCTGCTCAAGCGCGACGGGACTTTGTGCCTGGTCGGCGTGCCCGAACACCCCCACCCCTCGCCCAGCGTCGGCGTGCTGATCTTCGGCCGCAAGTCGATTGCCGGGTCGCTGATCGGCGGCATCGCCGAGACGCAGGAGATGCTCGATTTCTGCGCCGAGCATGGAATCGTCGCGGATATCGAGATGATCGATATCCAGCAGATCGACGCGGCCTATGACCGGATGCAGAAGAGCGACGTCAAATATCGCTTCGTGATCGACAACGCCTCGCTCGCGGCGTGAAGCAAAGGGAATTCCTCGATGACCGACAAACCGACCGCTGCCCGCTCCTCGTTCGGCGATTTCGCGCCGGCGCTTGCCACCATCACCGACGAAATACTGTTCGGCGAGGTGTGGGAGCGGCCGGAACTCGGCAAGCGCGATCGCAGCCTGGTGACGATCGCCAGCCTGATCTCGCTCTATCGCACCAACGAGCTGCCTTTCCATGTGAAGCGCGCGCTGGAAAATGGCCTGACGCGCGAGGAGATCGTCGAGACGATCACCCATCTGGCCTTTTATGCCGGATGGCCGGCGGCGATGACCGCGCTGAAAATCGCGCGGCAGGTGTTCGACGCGGAAGAAAGCTGAACTTGCGCTCAGGCGCGATGCGCAAGGCGATGACGACGGGCAGGTTCGTGGAGGTTGATCTTCACCGGCGCCTGGCCGAATTTCACAATGTGCCGCTTGACCGAGGCGAAACATGCCTCGAGCGAGCCGTGGAGGCTGCCGCGCACCAGGATTTCCCCGCCCGCGTCGAGGCGATGCCAACACCAGTTGGTGCGCAGCGCTTCATGATCCGGGGACCCGTCCACGGAGTCGATGAAGACTTCGTATTTCTGCGCACCCTCAGTCATGAAGTATAAAACTCCTTCGGTTCGCATTGGTTCAGGTTACGCCGATCTCCTGCTTATTCGGGTGCCGTCAAAATTGTCAGTTCGTAATATCCCGTAGTCCCGCGCGGCGGCGGGGCGGAGTTAATGACATGATAAATGCCGAAACCATCGGCTCCCATGCCGTCGCGGTGGGCGCATCAACTGTTCAGCATCGAGGCTGAGCCTGCATCGTGGCGGGCGGGCACTCGACGTGATCGTCGCGTCGTTCGCAGGGGGCGGTCGCGCCGCCGCGCTGTACCCCGGAGGCTGGCACAGGCTTCCGACACGGCACCGCCCAGGTGCCAGCCGGAGTGACGGCAAGCGCCGTCAGCGCCACGGGTTCCCGATCAGAACCCGCTCGGTGCCGGCGACACCACGACCGTCGTCCCGCCACGGATCTCCTGCACCTCGAGCGCGCGCTCGGCAGTGCCGTCACGGCCAAAGCGGAACGCGCCGTCGAGGCCGGCAAAGCCGTCACGATCACGCAGCCGCTCTTCCGGGAAGGGTCGGCCGATCGGCCAGTCGCGCGCGATGCGGATCGTCAGCAGCACCGCGTCATAACCCATGCTCGACAGGCGGAACGGCGCGGTGCCGAAGCGCGCGCGGTATTTCGCGGCATATTGGCGGTAGAGATTGTCCGAGACGCTGGCGAACCACGCGCCGTTGAGCGACGCCTTGGCGGCCAGCGCGGCATCGAGGTTCCACTGATCGGTGCCGAGGATATGCGCGCCCCCACCGCCGGCACGCCGCACCACCGCGACCACGCCCGAGGCGGCGGCGCTGTTGTCGGCGACGAGCAGCGCCTGATACGGCCCGGCCTGGCCGAGCTTGCTGACCGCGCCGGCCAGTGTGCCCGAGGCATAGACCTGCAACGAGACGACCTTGCCGCCGCCCGCCTCCACGGCGCGGAGGAACGCGGTCGAGGCGCGCTCGCCGTAGAGGCCGTTGGGGACGAGCCCGGCAAAGGTCGTCACGCCTTGGGTCTGGGCGTAATCGACCACGCGGCCGATCGACTGGGTCGGCAGATTGCCCATCAGATAGGCGCCGTTGCCGGCAACGCCTGCATCGTTGGAGAAGCTGATCACGGGCACGCCGGCACTCCGTGCCACCGGCATCACCGCGCGCACATCGGCGGCGAGCAACGGGCCGAGGATCAGCTTGTTGCCGTCGGCAATGGCGCGCTGCGCGGCGGCGGCGGCACCGGTGTTGGTGTCATAGGTGGTGACGCGCAACCGCTCGTTGCGCGTGTCGAGCAGCGCGAGCTGGGTGGCGTTGGCGAGGCTCTGGCCGACGCCGGCATTGGCGCCGGTCAGCGGCACGAGCAGCGCGATGCGGTGGCGCTCGGTGTCGGTCGGGATGCCCTGTTCGACCACCGGCTGCTGCGTCGGCACGGGCCGCGTGACCGGCGGACGCTTGATCGGCGCGGGCCGACCGCGCGGCACAACCGACTGACAACCGCTCAGAATCAGTGCCGCGGCGACAATCGCCGTACGCCAAATTGTCGATGCCCGTTGCGGGATTGCCGACGCCTCTGCCATGTACCCTACTCCCATGAACGCTACACTCCCGCCCGGCCTCTATATCGTCGCCACACCGATCGGCAATCTCGGCGATTTGTCGCCGCGTGCCGCCGAGGTGCTGGCGAACGCCGCCGTCATCGCCGTGGAGGACTCGCGGGTCACCGCCGGCCTGCTTCGCCATATCGGCGTCAAACGCCCCATGACACCTTATCATGACCATAATGCGGAAAGCGTGCGACCCGGGCTGATCGCGCGCATGGGGCATGAGGCGGTGGCGCTGGTGTCTGACGCCGGGACGCCGTTGATCTCCGACCCGGGCTACAAGCTGGTGCGCGACGCGCGCGCGGCGGGGCACAATGTCGTGACCATCCCGGGGCCGTGCGCGGCGGTCGCGGCGCTGACCCTGGCCGGATTGCCGACCGACCGCTTTCTGTTCGTCGGGTTCCTGCCCTCGAAAGCCAAGGCGCGCGACGATGCGATCGCCGAAATCGGCGCGATTCGCGCCACGTTGGTGTTGTACGAATCGGGGCCGCGACTCGCTGCAACGCTGCGCGCGCTGGCGGCGGGGCTTGGCGACCGCGAGGCGGCGGTGACGCGCGAGATCACCAAACGTTTCGAGGAAGCGGTGACGGGGACGCTGTCGTCGCTCGCCGCGCGTTACGCCGATGCGCCACCCAAAGGCGAGATCGTCGTCGTCATCGACCAGCCGGGCGCACCGGAACCGGCCAGCGCCGAGGACGGCGATGCCGCGCTGGCCGAGGCGCTGACACGCCTCTCCGCGTCGCAGGCCGCCGGCGAAGTGGCGAAGCGACTCGGGCTCGACCGCAAGGCGCTTTATGCCCGGGCGATGGAGATGAAGGGGTGAGGGACCGGCGCGTCGCCGAAGCTGCCGGAAGGCGCGGCGAACGGCTGGCGGGATGGTGGCTGCGGTTGAAAGGCTGGCGCATTCTCGACCGACGCGTGCGGACGCCGGCGGGCGAGGTCGATCTGGTGGCGAAGAAGGGCAATCTCGTCGCGTTCGTCGAGGTGAAGGCGCGCGCCACGGCCGCCGAGCTCGATTTCGCGATCGACGAGCGCCGTTTGGCGCGCGTCGCGGCGGCGGCGGAATATCTCATGCCGCGCTATGCCGGGCCGGGCGACGATATCCGCGTCGATGTCATCCTGCTCGCGCCGGGCACAAGGCCACGACATATCGAGAATGCGTGGATCGGATGATGGGGATCGGGTGACAGCGGCCCCCGGCATACCTACATGCGCGGCGACAGGGAGAATGCAGTGAGCCTTACCGTCGCCGTCCAGATGGACCCGCTCGACCAGATCAACATCACCGGCGATTCGAGCTTCGCGCTGATGCTCTCGGCGCAGGCGCGCGGGCACACACTGTTCCATTACGCCGCCGAGGACCTCAACTGGTCCGACGGCAGGCTATGGGCCAAGGCGCATCCGGTGACGGTGCAGCGCGTCGATGGCGATCACTTCACCTTCGGCGAAGCGGTCAGTCTCGACCTCGGCGAGCAGGCGGATGTCATCCTGATGCGGCAGGATCCGCCGTTCGACCTTGGCTACATCACCGCGACGCATCTGCTCGAACGGATCGCCGACAAGACTTTGGTGGTCAACGACCCTGCCAGCGTGCGCAACGCGCCGGAGAAGGTCTTCGTGCTCGATTATGCGCAATATATGCCGCCGACTTTGGTCACGCGTAGCCTCGACGAGGCGCGGGCGTTTCTCGCCACGCACGGCGAGATCGTGGTCAAGCCGCTGCACGGCAATGGCGGCAAGGCGATCTTCAAGGTCGGCAGCGACGGCGCCAATCTCTCGGCGCTGATCGAGGTGTTCAACCAGACGTGGCGCGAGCCGCACATGATCCAGGCCTTCCTCCCCGAGGTGGCCAAGGGCGACAAGCGCATCGTACTGGTCGATGGCGAAGTCGCGGGCGCGATCAACCGGCTGCCGGGCGAAGGCGAGATTCGCTCGAACCTCGCCGTGGGTGGTTCGGCGGTGAAGACCGAGCTGACCGCGGAAGAACGCGAGATCTGTGCGGTGCTCGGGCCGGAACTGAAGCGGCGCGGGCTGCTGTTCGTCGGCATCGACGTGATCGGCGGCAAATGGCTGACCGAGATCAACGTTACCTCGCCGACCGGCATCGTCGCGATCGAGCGCTTCGACGGGACCGATGTCGCCGGGCTGATCTGGGATGCGATCGAGCGCAAGGTGTCGGCGCGGGCCTAAGCCCGCGGATGAGCATTGCGATACACATCCAGCAGATGCGCGGCGTCGACCTGGGTGTAGATCTGCGTCGAGCTCAGACTGGCATGGCCGAGCAATTCCTGCAGCGCGCGCAGGTCGGCGCCGCGTCCTAACAAATGTGTCGCGAACGAATGGCGCAGCGCATGCGGCGTGGTGCGTTCGCCTAGACCCAGCCGCCCCCGTGCGCCCTGGACCGCGCGGCGGATCAGCACCGGTGACAGCGGGCCGCCCTTGGCGCCGCGGAACAGCGGTTCGTCGCGCTTCAATGGCCAGGGATTGAGCGCGACATAGGCCTCGATCGCCTCGCGCACCTGCGGCAGCAAGGGCACGATGCGGGTCTTGTCGCGCTTGCCGGTGACGCTGAGCGTCGCGCCGAGCGGCATGATCTTCGCGGTCAGCCCGACCGCCTCGCCGATGCGCAGGCCGGCGCCGTAGAGCAGCATCAGCACCGCCCAGTCGCGCGCGCCGATCCACGCCTCGCGCGCGTCCTCGGCGACATCCTCGGCCAGCGCCACCGCCTCGTCGGGCGAAATCGGCCGCGGCACGCCCTTCTTGACGCGCGGACCCTTGAGGCGCGGCGCCGCGCCCTCGCCGCCGACGAAGCGCAGGAAACCGCGCACCGCGGACAATTCGCGCGCTGCCGAGGCATTGCCGAGCCCCTCGCCGCGACGCTGGGCGAGATAGGCGCGCAGATCGGCCGCGCTGGCCTGCGCCAGCGCCGCCGCATCGACCGCGCCACCCCAATGCCCCGACAGAAAACGCGTCAGCCGCTCGGCCGTCGCCTGATAGGCGCGTACCGTGTGCGGCGAGCGCCGCCGGTCGCGCGCGAGATGGCTGGCCCAGGCGGCGGACAGTTGATCCATATCAGCGCGTTTAACCGCCATTCCGGTCCAAGATACAACGAGATTTTAAGGTCCGGCGGGCCAAGATGGCAGGATGAATGCCACTTCCTCCGATGAAGCAGCCCGGCTGGCGGTGCTGGCGAAGCTCGATCTCGACAACGCTACGCCCGAGGCCGAGCTGGACGCGATCGCCGCGCTTGCCGCGAATGTGACCGGCTTTCGGATCGGCGGCGTGATCATTGTTGGCGAGCGCGACGCCTGGGCCAAGGCGCGCCACGGTATCGGCACACTGATCAGCCCGCGACGCCACGCCTTTTGCGATGTGGTGCTGACCAGCGGCGAGATGCTGCTGGTGGAGGACGCGGCGGCGGATCCGCGCTTTGCGGCCAACGTCAATGTCACCGGGCCCGCCGCGACGCGCGGCTATGCCGGTGTGCCGATCACGGTTGCCGGGCAGCGGATCGGCGTGCTGTGCGTGCTCGATCCGACGCCGCGGCTGCTCGATGCGACGCAGCAGAAAGCGCTGCGCCAGCTCGGCCGGGTGACCGAGGCGCTGATCGCGACACGCCTGTCGGTGCGCGTCGCCGAGCAGGCGGCGCGTGAAAGCGCCGCCGCGACGCGCCGCTATCGCCGCCAGGATCGTACCTTTCGCCAGGCCGAGCGCCTCGCCAGGGTCGGCTCCTATCGCTACCGGCTCGACGACGCGCAGCTCGAATGGTCCGACGAGGTCTATCGCATCCACGGCCTCGAACCGGGCGAGTTGCCGCGCATGGGCCGCGCGCTCGATTTCTACGCGCCGCACCACCGCGGCAAGGCCGCCGAGACGCTTGCCCACACGATCGAGACCGGCGATCCGTTCGACGTCGAGGCGGATTTCATCACCGCCAAGGGGCAGTTGCGCCGCATCCGTTCGGTCGGCGAGTTGGAGGTGGAGGGCGGTCGGCCCGTCGCGATCATCGGCGTGATGCAGGATGTGACCGAACGCTATCGCCTCGAACAGCGGCTGCGCGTTTCGGCCAGCATCGACGAGGTGACCTCGATCGCCAACCGCGCGAGCTTCAACCGCGCGCTGGAAATGGCGATGATGCGATCGGGCGAGCGCGGCACGCCGATGATGCTCGCGGTGATCGATCTCGACGATTTCAAGGCGATCAACGACACTTATGGCCATATGGTCGGCGACGATGTGCTGCGCGCGGTCGGCGCGCGGCTGCGCCAGCCATGGCTGTGCGACAGCTTCGCCGCGCGGCTCGGCGGCGACGAATTCGCACTGATCATCGAGCATGGAGAGTTCGTCGCGGACCCGCAGGCTTTCGCGCAACGTCTGTCGCGCGCACTGGCAACGCCCGCGATCACGCCGGCGGGCGAAATCCCCGTCTCGGGCACGGTCGGCACCGCCGTGCTGAGCGACGATATCGAGGCGATGCGCGACCTGCTGCACGCCGCCGACAGCGCGTTGTATGAGGGCAAACGCCGTCGCCGCGAGTTTGCACTGCGCCGTCGCTTGCCCCGCGCCGCGAACGAGTAGTTTCGGAAAAGCCGATCCGTCGCCATATGGGCGGCAATGTCCCGCGCCCGCGTCCTCGTCATGAACTCCGCGCTCGGCCCGCTCGATTACCGCGTGCCGCACGGCATGAGCGTCGAGCCGGGCTCGATCGTCATCGCCCCGCTCGGCCCGCGCCAGTTGCTCGGCGTCGTGTGGGAGGCGGAGCGCATGCCGTCGGACGCCGAGGTCGGCGACAACCGGCTGCGCAATCTGATGGGCGTGGCGCCGGTGCCCCCGCTCGCGGCGCCGCTGCGCCGGCTGATCGAATGGACCGCGGATTATTATCTCGCGCCGCCGGCATCGGTCGCGCGGATGGCGATGCCGTCGAGTTCGGCGCTGGAGGGTGCGCGCACCGTCACCGAATATCGCCCGACCGGGCTGGTGCCCGACCGCCTCACCCCGCAGCGCGAACAGGCGCTGGAGCGCATCGCGGACCGCCAGGGGTTGATCCGCGAACTGGCGCTGGCCGCCGATGTGTCGGACGCGGTGATCCGCGGCCTGGTCAAGATCGGTGCGATCGAGGCGGTCGAGGTCGATATCGACAGTCCCTTCCCGGTCCCCGACCCCGATTTCCTCCAGCCGGCCCTGTCGCCCGACCAGCGCGCCGCCGCAGGGACGCTGGTCGCCGATGTCACCGCGCACCGTTTCCAGCCGACCCTGCTCGACGGCGTGACCGGATCGGGCAAGACCGAAGTCTATTTCGAGGCGGTCGCCGCGGCGATCCGCGAAGGGCGCCAGACTTTGGTCATGCTGCCCGAGATCGCGCTGACCGAACCTTTCCTCACCCGCTTCGCCGCGCGCTTCGGCTGCGCGCCGGTGGCATGGCATTCGGGCCTGCGCCAGTCGCAGCGCCGCCGCGCGTGGCGCGCGATCGCCAGCGGCGAGGCGCTGGTTACGGTCGGTGCGCGCTCGTCGCTGTTTCTGCCTTATGCCAATCTCGGGCTGATCGTCGTCGACGAGGCGCATGAGACCAGCTTCAAGCAGGAAGAAGGCGTGCATTATCACGCCCGCGACGTGGCGGTGATGCGCGGCAAGTTCGAGGAATGCCCCGTCATCCTCGCCTCGGCGACACCGGCGATCGAGACGCGCCAGCAGGTCGAGATCGGGCGCTATGCCGAGTTGAAGCTGCCCGGCCGCTGGGGCGCCGCGGAACTGCCCTCGATCCAGGCGATCGACCTGTTGCAGGAGCCGCCCGAGCGCGGCCGCTGGATCGCGCCGCGGCTGGTGAAGGCATTGGAGGAAACGCTCGAACGCGGCGAGCAGGCGCTGATGTTCCTCAACCGGCGCGGCTATGCCCCGCTGACCTTGTGCCGCACCTGCGGCCACCGCTTCCAATGCCCCAATTGCACCGCCTGGATGGTCGAGCACCGGCTGGTGCGGCGCCTCGCCTGCCACCATTGCGGCCATGTCGAGCCGGTCCCGCGCGCCTGCCCGGAATGCGGCAACGAGGATACTTTGGTCGCGGTCGGCCCGGGCGTCGAGCGCATCGCCGACGAGGTCCGCGCGCTGTTCCCCGAGGCCAAGACCGCGGTGATCACCTCCGACACGATCTGGTCGCCGGCCAAGGCGGCCGAGTTCGTCCACCGCATGGAGGCGGGCGAGATCGACATCATCGTCGGTACGCAGCTCGTCACCAAGGGCTATCACTTCCCCAATTTGACGCTGGTCGGGGTGATCGACGCCGATCTCGGCCTGGGCGGGGGCGATTTGCGCGCGTCGGAGCGGACCTTCCAGCAGATCATGCAGGTATCGGGGCGCGCCGGACGCGGCGCCAAGCCGGGGCATGTCTATATCCAGACCCACAGCCCCGAGGCGCAGGTGATGCGCGCGCTGATCACCGGCGATGCCGACGCCTTCTACCTCGCGGAAACCGAATCGCGCCGCGAGGCCGGCGCGCCGCCCTTCGGCCGCTTCGCCGGGATTGTCGTGTCGAGCGAGGACCAGTCGGCGGCGCATGACATCGCCAAGCTGATCGGCCGCGCCGCGCCCGAGGTGGAAGGCATGCAGGTCTATGGCCCCGCCCCCGCCCCGCTCGCCATGCTGCGCGGGCGGCATCGTTACCGCCTGCTGGTCCATGCCCGGCGCGCGCTGGACGTTCAGGACGTGATCCGCGCGTGGCTCGGCGCGCTCGACTGGCCGGCCAAGGTGCGGGTCGTCGTGGATGTCGACCCGTACAGCTTCGTGTAGGGCACGGCCGGCGCAATACGCTTGAACGGGCCCGGGAATTGCCCGACAGAAACGCCATGGCGCATATGGCTCGAATGATGATGCGTTGGCTTCTCCTGCTCGCGGCTCTGTGCGGTTTTGCCGGCGCGGCGCGGGCCGACGACATCTCCGCCGCCGGGCGCGGCGTGGTGCGCGTCGTCACCGTGGCGATGGTCGACGACAAGGTGGTCGGTTTTGGCCATGGCAGCGGCTTCGCCATCGCGCCGAACCGCATCGTCACCATGTCGTCGAACTGGCCAAGCGCTACCCGGCCAATGTCGTGATCGGGATCGTGCCGTCTGAAGGCGCGAAGAGTTATGAAGGCAGGGTCATCGCGATCGACACGGTGCGCGACCTGGCGATCATCGAATTCACCGGCACGCATTTGCCGACGCTGGCGCTCTATTCGGGCCCGGTCGACGAGGGCAATCCGGTCACCGCGCTGGGTTATCCCGGCAATGTCGACCTCGCCACCGCGCAATCGGCGGCCGATTATATTCATCCGCTGAGCCCGATCCGCTCCGAAGGCGTGTTCTCCGGCCGCCGCGCCATGTCGGGCATCCAGGTGCTGCTGCACACCGCCGGCATCGCGCGCGGCAATTCGGGCGGGCCGTTGCTCGATCCGTGCGGGCGCGTGATCGGGGTCAATTCGGCGATCACCCAGGCCGAGCAGGGCGACACCAGCTTCGGTTTCGCCATCGCCGATTCCGAACTCACTGCGTTCCTGGCGCAAGCCAAGCAGAAATATGTCGCGCTCGGTTCGGCCTGCACCAGCATGGCCGAGCTGATGAAGCAGGACAGCGACGCCGACGCCCGCGCCAAGGCCGATGCCGATATCGCAAAGCGCGAGGCGGCGTCGAAGAACGCGATCCAGCATGAAGCCGCCTTGGCCAAGGCGCGCGACGATGCGCAGCGCAACCGCGAGAATATCATCGCCATTTCGGCGGTGCTGCTCGTACTCGGCGCGCTGACCATCGGCGGCGGCGGCATGCTCGAGATCAAACGGCTGCGGCGCGAGGCGATCTGGGTGTTTGCCGGCGGCGGGCTGATGCTGGTCGCCTCGGGCGTGATCTTCTTCCTGCGCCCCAACAGCGAACCGGTGCTGCCGCCCGACGCCACCGCGACGGCGGTGGTCCCGGTGTCGTCGACCGCCGCGATCGGCAAGATGGTGTGCAGCTATGTACCCGAGCGCAGCCGCGTCGTGTCGACCGCGGTGGCCGATCTCAACCTCGACTGGGGCGCGGCGGGCTGCGTCAACGGCCGCACGCAATATGCCGAGAATGGCAGCCGCTGGGACCGCATCCTCGTCCCCGCCGACGAGCAGACCGTGTCGGTGCTGCAGTTCGATCCGGCGACGCGCGCCTATGTCTCGATGCGTTATTTCCTGCCCGCCGCGCAGATGGATGCGCTGCGCAAGATCCGCACGCAGGTAAAGCTCAAGGCCTGTTCGACCGACGAGGCGGCGCGCGCCAATTTGTCGCAGCAACAGGCCGCGATGCGCACGCAGCTGCCGACCTATCCCAATGAGAAGATCGTCTATGCCTGCCGCCCCGGCGGCGGTTGAAGGATAGTGGCGAGCGTGTAAGCTGCCATCCGCCAAGGCGTTGGGGCGCTGGCGAAAATGGGGGCGGCGATGCGCGTTTTATGGGCCGCAATGGCGGCAATGCTGTTCGGCGTGGCGGCGCCTGCGCATGCCGAATGGCGCGAGGCGAAGACCAAGCATTTCCTGATTTATTCGCAGGACAATGAGGCGAAGCTGCACAAATTCGCCGAGCGGCTGGAGGCGGTCCATGCGCTGATGCTCATGGCGACGGGCAAACAGGACCAGGAGAACCCCTATCCGGTGCGCGTCTATGTCGTCGCCGACACGCACGCGGTGCAGAGCTATATGGAGCATCCCAACAGCGACGTTGCCGGCTTCTACCGCCCGCTGGTGACCGGGCCGATCGCGATCACGCCGCGCGACACCGACAGCGGCGATTTCAGCTTTTCGCAGCAACTGGTGCTGTTCCATGAATATGCGCACCATTTCATGCTGCAATATTTCCCCTCGGCTTATCCCGCCTGGTATGTCGAAGGCTGGGCCGAACTGGTTTCCACCGCCTCGTTCGAGAAGCCCGGCTTTATCAGCTATGGCAAGGCGGCCGAGCA
>Ga0307510_10007124_pt1 | contig 13315 bp, 14 predicted proteins | sample 12_EM_MG_FD_207224 | JGI IMG/M metagenome (GOLD analysis project Ga0307510, IMG submission 207224) | Populus trichocarpa ectomycorrhiza microbial communities from riparian zone in the Pacific Northwest, United States - 12_EM | ecosystem: Host-associated > Plants > Roots > Unclassified | place... | reverse complement strand
GAACATCAGGTTGCTGTGAATTTTAATGTAAAGCTAAGCTAATTTAAAAAAAAAACCAAAAAAAAATCCATATAAGAAGGGATTAGGTTTCCCGGTTTTTTCCAAAAAAAAACCGGATTTAACCGAACCGGACCGGTTCGGTTTGAACCGATTTCCGGTCCGGTCCGGTTAATATTTATCAAAAATACAGAAATTCGGTTCGGTTGGTTTTTTGAGTCTAAACCGAACCGAACCGAACCGTGAACACCCCTACTCAATTCGATCGTTGGATCGAGCTGGACTTTATGTGGAGTCTCCTGACATGTTGTCCTACCATGGGTTAAATTTTTAGGTCAATCGAAGGTTGGGACATTGCAATACTAGTCAACAGAGGCTGTACGAATTTTGTTATTTATTTCCTTTTGACTTGTAGATTTCCTATTTGACTAGGATTCTTTTCCTACAAGGATGTGGTAACTTGTTTTGAGAATCTCCTAGTTTTACAAGGATCTTTAATGGGTTGCAATATATTTTTGAAGTGTGGCAGGGATTCATAAATGTTTCAGAATCTTTTTCTTACAAGGATCCCTTATTCATCCTAGTTACAACAAGAAAAGAAGACTTCAGAATTAATTCTACCTTTAGATCAGATTTCCTAGTCTATTTGGAACTTCTTAAGGGCGACAAATATGATTCTATCATATTTAGGATAGTAATTTTTGGATTTTTATTATTTTCTTAGTCTTCGGGTTATTATTACTTATTTGGGTCAATTGTAAGTGGGCCTCATATAAGTCCACCTAAGGGGAGTCCATTAGGATTTATTTAAGTCTAGAGTTAGTATAAATAAAGGCATAACCAGACATGTAAGTTAGACAATTAAGATTAATAAAAAAAATTTCTTTGCCGCACTTTGTATGTGTGTTGGTGAGACACTCTCCCTTCCTTGGTTCTATAAAGAACTGAAAAATGACTTATCGAGGAACAACTGACTTTGTGGCGTCATCCTTATACTTCTTATTCACGAATCAATATTAGATTGACTTTGTTACTGTCTCTAATCATATCAGTAGTGTGTGTGTGTGTGTGTATAAAAGATTTAAAGAATGATTCAATTTTGACGCAGAAACACAACTCTTAGTGAATTCTAAGTAAACCACCATAGAATCAATTGAAATTTCATATTCTATCTATTAGGGGTGAGATCGCATCATATATCAAATTTTGGCTTATTCTAATATCGTTGGCTTGAGATTTTAATTCGAGGTTCAATTTTACCATAAAAACACAACTCTTAGTGAACTATAAGCAAATCACCTCAGAATCCATTGCAACTTCATATTTTGTCTATTGGTGGTGATATCGTACCATATATTAAAGTTAGACTTATTTGGATATTTTGTTCTTGGAGGTTTTAATTGGAGGTTCAATTCTGCCGCAAACTGATACTTCAAGGGGTTTGGGTACCTAGACATTATAGAACAATCTATAAACTGATATTTGTTGTTTTCTTGGTATCCCAATACTATATATTAAATTTGAGGATATTTGGATAGCGTTTTCTTTAGGTTCCAAAATCGGGTTTTGTCTTGTCGTAACGGGTCTGTTTGCGTTATATTTCAAAACTTGTTTTGTTTCTGTTGATTTTGTTCCTTCTAGTATATTATCATCATATTTGGGATATTTGGCTGTTTTCTGAGTCTTTTTCATCACTTTCACATTTGTTTGTTTTCAATCAGTTTTGGTCCAAACAAAAGTCAAATTTGTAATTTCGAGTTTAAATCAGTGTTCTTCCTGTCGTAAACTCTATTCTTATTGTGTCTTCATCTTCTTCTTTTTTTTTTCTATTTGTGTCATGTATTCAGCAAAGGAGAGGGAACGAAGGAGGATTCTAGCTCAAGGATGCGAAAAACTAAGCCATGGTTTGGGGGTTTTAGAACAAGAAGTTGACAAGTGTAGAAGATTATTCTATGATCTTCAAGTTTCATGGGAAAAATGAGGTACATCGCCAAAAAAAGGAAAGACAAAGGAGAGCCACTGTTGTTATCTTTCAAAAGTATGTACGTAAGTGGTTAGTACGGAGTACTTATTTGAAATTCTTGTCAGTCACTACTTCCATACAGTGTTGTTAGAGAAATGTTATGATACGATCCAAGAAAGGTCAAATTCGGATTTTGACGTAAAAAGTGCATCTATCCAGTTTTACGGCAACAATCATAATTCTCAATCCGACCGTTGGATCGGGCTAAAAGTTTACATGGAGTCTTCTGACATGTTGTCCTACGTTGGGTTAGAATGGTCAATCAGAGTTCGGGAAGGCATCGAAACACAGGTCAACAGAGGTTGTACGAATTTTGTTATTTACTTCCTTTTAACTTATGGATTTTCTATTTGGCTAGGATTTTTTTCCTAAAAGGATGTGGCAGCTTATTTTGGGAATCTCCTATTTCTACAAAGATCTTCAATGGGCTGCAACATAGTTTCCAAGTGTGGCAAAGATTCATAAATGTTTTAGAATCCTTTTCTTACAAGGATTCCTTATTTATCCTAGCTACAAAAAAAGGAAAGAAGATTTCAGAATTAATTCTACCTTCAGATTTGATTCTCCTAGCTTATATGGGACTTCTAAAGGGTAACAAATCTGATCCTATTATACTTAGGATATTAAATTCGGATTTATTATTGTTATTATTATTTTCTTCTTAGTTTAGGGTTTATTTATATTATTTGGGTTTAATTGTAAGTGGGCATCATAAAAGTCCACATAAGGGGTCCATTAGGGTTTATTTTAGTTTGGAGTCACTATAAATAAGGGCATAACCAGACATGTAAGGTGAGACAATTCAAATTAATAAAACATCTTGTTTACCGCACTTTGTGCGTGTGTGTTGGTGACATAATCTCCCTTCCTTGGTTCTCTAAAGAACTGAAAACGACTTATCGAAGAACAACTGTCTTCGTAGCGTCATCCTTATACTTCTCGTTCGCGAATCAATATTCGTTGGGTGGGGGTCTCCGTTTGCAATAGTGCTAGTGCCTAGGTACAAGTTATCTTTGTGTCACACTCCTATCAAACCTCATTTACTTGGCTTTCCGGGAATTTGTGTCTTTACGTGTGGGTTGCGTGACCATGTGATCACGAGGTTCACATCATTTGGTATCAGAGCTTTGCTCCATTAATCAGGTTAATCCTTTTGAAATTTTCGGTTCTTGTTGTTTCCGCAAAAAAATCCTTAGTGTCCAATTTATATCAAAAAAAAAAATAGTTGTTTCATTCTATTATTGTTCAAAATATATCAGTAGCATCAAAAACAAAAAGAGAGAAAAGAAAAAAGAAAAAAAATCGTTCAAAAAGACGTTTATTGGATTCTGCCGCAGAAAACTAAACAAGGGAAAATTGGATCAAATCAACTCAGAATTAGCTCAAATTTTAGAATCTGATTACTAGGGTCATATTGATTTTAAGGTCAATTGGATATCTTTTGCTTTGGGTTTCAAATTCGGGTCTGATTCATAACGTTTTTGTGTCAGTATATCAAACTTTATCATAAATTGATCAAAATTTATATTCTGTCTATTTGGGTTGATATCGCAATATCTGAAATTTTAACTCAATTGGACATCATTTACGTCAACGAATCTGTTTGGGTTCCAGATTCAGACTTAACTCGTCTTAAACGAATCTGTTTTGCGTCAACTTTTGAAATTCGCTTTCTTTCTGTTGTTTTCATTTCTTGCAGTTTATTTTCATCATGTCCAACATATTTGGGTGTTGTTTCATCATTTTGCATATTTTTGTTTCTGTTTTTGTTCGAGTCTTCAGTTTCGTTCATATTTCGGATAGACTCGCTTGCTACTCGCGAGACTATCATCGCAGTTTCGTTTTGTTTGTTTTCTCGTTTTTATTGCTTCTTGCATATATATATATATATATTTATATTTGGATTGCGCTGCCAAGCTGGTTGTATTTGGTGTTGGTTTCAGTTCCACAAGAACCGCAAGAAGGTGAGACGAGAGGTGTAAGCCTGTGAGGATATTAAGAGTGTTTGAACGAAACACGAGTAATGTGAGGATTGTTTTTACCTCTAACCAATTCTTGCAGGTACTATCATGTCAGATCAAAATAACACACCACCCCCTCCCGATGTAGAACTTAAATTTCAAATGCAAGCCATGGTGAAGATGATGGAAAGAATGAATTCCGTGATGCGGAATGTGTGATAGACTTGAGAAGGTGGGAAAACAGGGTAATGTGGCCGAAACATGTACCCAAGACGTGAGAAAGGTCGAGGCTGAACCGAAATCAAACAATGATAGTGGGGTCGAAAGGCTAAGGTGGGCTGATTATGGGGATTTTGAGGTGGACGTTGATGATATTGTTGATGGTGGTTTTAAGGATGAGATCATAGGCCATCGGTAAGGTTTTCGACAGCTTAGAAACCGAAGGGATTTCATGTATTTTGATGAGGTGTTATGGCAAAAGAAAATGAGGATTCCCGGAAAGCCTTATCAAAATACATGAAACCCCTTCAGTTTATAGGCTGCCGAAAACCTTCCTGATGGCCTATGGTCTCGTCAACAATATCATCAACGTCCACCTCAAAATCCCCATAATCAGCCCACCTTAGCCTTTCGACCCCACTATCATTGTTTGATTTCGATTCAGCCCCAACCTTTCTCACGTCTTGGGTACATGTTCTGGCCACATTACCCTGTTTTCCCACCTTCTCAAGTCTGTCACACACGTTCCGCATCACGGAATTCATTCTTTCCATCATCTTCGTCATGGCATGCGTTTGGAATTTAAGTTCTACATCGGGAGGGGGTGGTGTGTTGTTTTGATCTGACATGATACTTCCTGCAAAAATTGGTTAGTGGTAAAAAAAATCCTCACATTGCTCGTGTTTCGCTCAAACACTCTTAATATCCTCACACGCTCACACCTCTTGTTTTGATCCATTGGAGGTTCCGGTTGGTCCAGTTACAAGGCTTAAAGCTAAGAGGTTCAAAGAAGCTTTCAATGGACTTCTTCAAGATACGTGGGCTAAGGTGGACTTTAAGAGGATATTAAATAATGAGGAGCAAGCTGTGATTAATCTTATTCATGTTCAAGAGGGGCTTGTTGGTGGAACCAAGACCCTTACACAAGGTTTGGGGGAAGAAGACTAGATAGTTTGACCTTTCACTACCTTTTTTTTAATCATAACTGGAGCTACAGGTCAATTTTGAGTTTATTCTAGTTGGGTTGGAAACTAGACTTCCATACCTTTCCAACGGTATATGGCACGCCTTCTAATTATTTAAGAAGACAGAAAACCATCCGTTTGAAGTTGGGTTTTGCTGCTGGCAGACAGAATGCAGAAATAACCGAATTTGTCTTATTAAAGTAGTTGGACTATTAAACTTCTTTATTTTGTGAGGAAACACTTGTTTTGGTTCCAGACTTCTTTATTTTATTTATTTTAGTTAGTTTGGGCTAGTTTTAGTTTAGGTTGATTATTATTTAAATTGGGTTTATATGTGACCCATTAGAGAAACTAAGGTTTTTGGCTTGGGGTATAAATACTCTTGAGAATAATTTTCAGCACATTTTTTGCCTAATAATATTCCGATTTTTATCGACCTTTGGTTGTCAATCTAGGTTCTTGATTGAACTTTCAACTCTTCAAAGAATTGACCAATCGTTGTTGTGAATTTATACTCTTTTTGCTTATCTCCAGGTGTAGGCGTTGTGATTGGGTTGATTTATAGTCTTGTTGCCTTGGAGCAGATCTTCCATTGTGATAAGCTATGAGGAGGAGCACTCAGATTCAGCCAAAGTGAAAGAACAAGTCGAACAACATGGTGAGAATGTGAGGAAGAGTGAAAATAAAGCGAGCAATGAGTTGTAAACAAAAGGGGACAAAGTTTCGACCCTTAGGAAATTAGGGGAGGGTCACGACCAAAAAGAAAAAAAATAGAAGGGAGGTCAAGAGTGGAGAGAAAATGAGAGGAGAAAATTTCTTTGCAAAATCTAGTGATCTTAAACATGCTTATCTTTCTGAATTGCCTATGATTTTACTTGTGTATAAGGAGGCATACTTTAACTCTGATAATTTGGATTCCTGTGTTCCTAGTGTTGTTAAAGTTGTTTTACAGGAATTTAAAGATGTCTTTCCAGAAGAGATTCCTAGTGGCTTGTCGCCAATTAAAGGAATTGAACATCAAATCGACTTTGTTCCAGGAGCATCTATACCAAATAGGCCGATATATAGGAGCAATCCCGAAGAGTCTAAGGAACTCCAATGACAAGTGGAGAGTTGATGTTGAAAGGATACATTCGTGAGAGCATGAGTCCTTGTGCAGTTCCCGTGCTTCTTGTCCCAAAGAAAGACAAGACCTGGCGAACGTGTGTCGATTGCAAAGCTATCAATAACATCACTGTAAAGTATAGACATCTTATTCCTATTCCTAGATTAGATGATATGTTGGATGAATTGCATGGTTCTAAAATGTTTTCGAACATTGATCTAAAAAGTGGTTATCATCAATTAGGATGAAAGAAGGGAATGAATGGAAAACTGCTTTTAAAACTAAATATGGTTTGTATGAGGGTTGGTTATGCCTTTTGGACTTACTAATGCACCTAGTACTTTTATGAGAATGATGAATCATGTTTTGCGTACTTTCATTGGTAAGTTTATAGTTGTCTACTTTGATGATATTTTGATTTATAGTAAAGAGTTTGATGAGCATATGGATCATCTGAGACAAGTTCTTGATGTGCTTAGAAAAGAGTCCTTATATGCTAATTTGAAAAGGTGTGACTTTTACATGGATAAAATTATTTTTCTTGGATATGTTGTTAGTGTAAAAGGTATAGAGATGGAACAAAGGAGATCAAAGTTAAAGCCTCAACAAAATGGTCCTTTTCAAATCACAGAAATGATTAATGATAATGCCTACAAAGTGAATTTACTAGGTGAGTATGGTGTTAGTGCTACATTCAATGTCGCTGATCTTTCTTTGTTTGATGTAGGTGATGATTCAAGATCGAATCCTTTTGAGGAGAGAAGGGATGATGCGATCCAAGCATCAAAGGATCCATTGGAGGTTCTGGCTGGTCCAGTTACAAGGCTTAGAGCTAAGAGGTTCAAAGAAGCTTTCAATGGACTTCTTCAAGATACATGGGCTAAGGTGGACTTCAAGAGGATATTAAATAATGAGGAGCAAGCCGTGATTAATCTTATCCATGTTCAAGAGGGGCTTGTTGGTGGAACCAAGACCGTTACATAAGGATTGGGAGAAGAAGACTAGATTCGGACAGTTTGACCTTTCGCTACTTTTTTTTTATCATAACTGGAGCTACAGATCGAATTTTGAGGTTATTCTAGTTGGGCTGGAAACTAGACTTCCATACCTTTCCAACGGTATATGGCACGCCTTCTAATTCTTTTAAAAAGACAGAGAACCATCCATTTGAAGTTGGGCTTTGCTGTGCCAGCCAGAATGCAAAAATAACCGAATTTGTCTTATTAAATTAGTTGGGCTATTAAACTTTCTTTATTTTGTGAGGAAACACTTGTTTGGATTTCAGACTTGTTTATTTTATTTATTTTAATTAGTTTGGGCTAGTTTTAGCTTGGTTTATTATTATTTAAATTGAGTTTATATGTGACCTATTAGGGAAACTAGGGTTTTTGGCTTGGGGTATAAATATTCTTGAGAATAATTTTCAGCACACTTTTTTGCCTAGTAATATTATGATTTTTGCCGACCTTTGGTTGTCAATCTAGGCTCTTGATTGAACTTTCAACTCTTCAAAGAATTGACCAATTGATGCGAACCTCGTGATCACGCAACCCACACGCAAAGACACTAATTCCTGGAAAACCAAGTAAATCAGATTTGATAGGAGTTTGACACAAAGATAACTTGTACCTGGGCACCAGCACTATTGGAAACGGAATACCCCCACCCAACGAATATTGATTCACGAACGAGAAGTATAAGGATGACGCCACGAAGCTAGTTGTTCTTCGATAAGTCATTTCCAGTTCTTTAGAGAACCAAGAAAGGGAGATTATCCCACATAAAGTGCGAAAAACAAGAAGTTTTATTAATCTGAATTGCGTAACTTATATGTCTGGTTATGCCTTTATTTATACTAACTCTAGACTTAAATAAACCCTAATGGACCCTCCTTAGGTGGACTTATATGAAGCCCACTTACAATTGACCCAAATAAGTAATAATAACCCAAAGACTAAGAAAAAAATAATAAAAAATAATAAAAATCCAAAAATTACCACCCTAAATATGCTAGAATCAGATTTGTCACCCTTAAGAAGTTCCAAATAAACTAGGAGAAATCTAATTTGGAAAATTTGTGTTGCTGCCCCCTTGATGTCCTTGATTAACTTGGATTTCCTTATTTAACTTGGACAAATAAGAAAACAAAGTTCCTCATTTGTTGCTGATTTAATTGATTTCCTTCCTAAGTTAGGAAAAACATTAAATAATCCTCCCCTCTTTAGGAATAAGATCTGGCCAACTTCCTTACTTAATTAGGAGAATAAATTGCTGACTTTCTATCATTGTAGCATTAGGAAAAAAAGAAGCCTAACAAGGCTGGTATTGGGCCGGACACATCAGCCCCTTGTTCCACACGAATTAGGCTCTTCTTGGACCTCAATTAGATGAATTAAAGGCTGTCCTTCATGCTCCTTAAATGTGATGCAAAACCCTTCTCTTTATTTCCCTTCTCTTTATTTCCCTCTCCACCTTCGTTGCCATATGGACCATGTCCTCCAATTCCACACAATGTTGTAATTCTACAACATTCATAATGTCTCTATTGCCCATTTAGAAATCTAGCTATAGTAGCTTCCCTATCCTCAATCACATTGACCCGAATCATTGCGATCTCCATCTCCTTGAAATACTCATCCACAAACCTAGAACCCTGATTCAAACCTTGCAATTTCAGATACAAATCTCTATAATAATGGTTAGGCACAAATCGCCTTTTCATCAACACTTTCATCTCCTCCCACGACGCTACCAGCCTCTCTCCACTCCTCCTACTAATCACATTCTGATCCCACCAAATCAGTGCGTAATCTGTGAACTCAACGACTACCAATTTTACCTTCTTCACTCCAAATAGTTACGATAATCAAAAATCCACTCCACTTTTTTCTCCCACTCCAAATACGCATCGGGATCGTTTTTACCTTGAAAAGAAGGTATTTTCAGTTTGATGGCATCCAAATCACCATCTAAATCATCATGTCTCCCAACACTACATAACTTTCTCCTTTGGCCGAATTGACCCCGAATTGACCCCTAGTTCTATTCCTAAAATCCCTTTGGTTTTTAGGCTGCCGAAAACCTTCCCGATGGCCTATGCTCTCATCCTCAAAACCACCATTATCAATATCATCAACATCCTCCTCAAAATCTTCATAATCAACCCACCTTGGCCTTTCGACTCTACTGCCCCTATTTGCTTTCGGTTCGGCCTCAACCTTCCTCACATCTTGGGTGCTTGTACTAGCCTCATTACCATGTTTCTCCACCCTATCATGTCTGTCACACACGTTCCCCATCATAAAATTCATCCTCTCCATCATCGGCGTCATGGCTTGTATTTGGAACTTAAGTTCTCCCTCGGGAAGGGATGGTGTGTTGTTTTGATCTGACATGATAGTACCTGCAAAAATTAGTTAGTGGTAAAAAATTATCATCACGTCACTCATATTTCGCTCAAACACTCTTAATATCCTAACACACTCACACCTCTTCTCTCACCTTCTTATGGTTCTTGCGGAACAGAAACCAACACAAAATAGAACCAACTTAGTAGTGCAATCCAAATATGTATATATGACTCCAAAAGCAATAAAAACCAGAAAACAAGCAAAAAAAATCTGCGATGATAGTCTCATGAGTAGCAAGTGAATCTATCCGAAATATGAACAAAATTGAAGACTCGAATAAAAACAGAAACAAAACATGCAAAAGAATGAAACAACACCTAAATATGTTAGATATGTTGAAAATATACTGCAAGAAATGAAAACAACAGAAACAAAGGAAATTTCAAAAGTTGACGCAAAACAGACTTGTTTACGACGAATTAAGTTTGAATATGGAACCTAAGTAAATGATGTCCAATTGAGCTAAAATTTCATATATAGAGTATATGTTTCAAACCGTTACTCTAGTCTGGTGTGACTGGATCTCCAAGTCACCGAGTAGCGATTCCAAATTTACTCCCTAGAAAACAGCCTCTAGAAACTTCTGTAAATGTTTGAGCAGGATCCAATGGTCGGATCAAAAGTTATGGCCCTTTCGAACCGTTACTCTAGTCTGGCGCGACCAGACCTCCGTCTCACCGAGTAGCGATTCTACATCTACTCCAAGGAAAACGGCCTCTAGAAACTCTTGTTAAAGTTTGAGCGCGATACAATCGGATGAAAACTTATGGCCCTTCCGAACCGTTACTATTGTGTGGAGCGACCAAACCTCCGACTCATCAAGTAGCGATTCCATAACAATTTAAAGGAAAACAGCCTCCGAAAACACCTGTAAAATTTTGAGCGCGATCCAACGGTCGAATCAAAAGTTATGGCATTTTCGAACCGTTACTCAAGCTTGGCGTGACCAGACCTCCTCCTTACCGAGTATCGATTCCACATCCACTCCATGAAAAGGGCCTGCAAAAACTCCTGTAGATTTTGATCGCAATCCAACGGTCGGATAAAAAGTTATGGCCCTTTCGAACCGTTTGATTGCGATCCATCGGTCGGATCGAAAGTTATGGCCCTTTCAAAACGTTACTCTAGCCTGGCGCGACCAGACCTCCTTGTCACCGAGTATGGATTCCACATCCACTCAATTGAAAAGGGACTCCAGAAACTATAGTAAAAGTTTGATCGTGATATAACCGTCGGATCAAAAGTTATGGCTCTTTCGAACTATTACTCTAGCCTGACGCGACCAAACCTCCTCCTCTCTGAGTATCGATTCCCCATCCACTCCATGGAAAAGGGCCTTCGAAAACTCCTGTAAACTTTTGATAGCGATCCAACGGTCGGATCAAAAGTTATGGCCCTTTCGAACCGTTACTCTAGCCTGGCGCGACCAGACCTCCACCTCACCGATTATGGATTCAACATCCACTCCATGGATAAGGGTATCCGGAAGCTCCAGTAAAAGTTTGATAGCGATCCAACGGTCGGATCAAAAGTTATGGCATTTTCGAGCCGTTACTCAAGCTTGGCGCGACTAGACCTCCTCAACGAGTATGGATTCCACATCCACTACATGAAAAAGGGGCTCTGAAAACTCTCATCATCACCGACCATCGATTCCACATCCGCTCCATGGAAAGCACCTCCGGAAAGTCCAGTAAAAGTTTGATCGCGATACAATGATCGGATCAAATGTTATAGCCCTTTCGAACCGTTACTCTAGCCTGGCGCGACCAGACCTCCTCCTCACCGAGTATGGATCCCACATCCCCTCTATGGAAAAGAGCCTCCGAAAACTCCTGTAAAAGTTTGATCGCGATCCAACTGTCGGATAAAAAGTTATGGCCCTTTCGGATCGTTACTGTAGCCTAGCGCGACCAGACCTCATCATCACCGAGTATCTATTCCTCATCCGCTCCATGGAGAAGGGCCTCCAGAAACACTTGTAAAATTTTGATTGCGATCCAACGGTCGTATGAATAGTTATGGCCCTTACGAACTGTTACTCTAGCCTGGCGCGACGAAACCTCATCATCACCGAGTATCGTTTCCACATCCGCTCCATGGAAAAGGGACTCTGGAAATTCCTGTAAGATTATGATCATGATCCAACGGTCGGATCAAAAGTTATAGCCATTTCGAACGGTTATTCTCGCCTCGCGCGACCAGACCTCCTCCTCACCCTGTATGGATTCCACATCCACTCCATGGAAAAGGGCATTCGGAAACTCCAGTAAAAGTTTCATCGCGATCCAACAGTCAGATCAAAAGTTATGGCCCTTTCAAACCGTTACTCTAGCGTGGCGCGACCAGACCTCCTCCTCATCAAGAATGGATTCCACATCCACTCCATGGATAAGGGCCTCCGGAAACTCTTGTAAAATTCTGATCACGATCCAACGGTCGGATTAGAAGTTATGGCCCTTTCAAACCGTTATTCTAGTCTAGCGCGAGCAGACCTCCTTATCACCGAGTAGCGATTCCACTTCCACTACATGAATAAGGGCCTCCGGAAACTCCTGTAGATTTTGTTCGCGATCCAACGGTCGGATCAAAAGTTATGGCCCTTTCGAACCGTTACTCTAGCCTGGCGCGACCAGACCTCATCATCACCGAGTATGGATTCCCCATCCACTCCATGGAAAAGGGCATCCGGAAACTCCAGTAAAAATTTGATCGCGATCCGACGGTCGGATCAAAAGTTATGGCCCTTTCGAACCGTTACTCTAGCCTGGCGCGACCAGACCTCATCATAACCCATTATCGATTCCACATCCACTCCATGGAAAAGGGCATCCGGAAACTCAAGTGAAAGTTTAATCGCTATCCAACGGTTGGATCAAAAGTTATGGCCATTTCGAACGGTTACTCAAGCTTGGCTGGACCAGACCTCATCATCACCGAGTATGGATTCCACATCCACTCCATGGAAAATGGCATCCGGAAACTCTAGTAAAAGTTTGATCGCTATCCATCGGTCGGATCAAAAGTTATGGCCCTTTCGAACCGTTACTCTAGCCTGGAGCGACCAGACCTCCACCTCATCGATTATGGATTCCACATCCACTCCATGGAAAATGGCATCCGGAAACTCTAGTAAACGTTTGGTCGCGATATAACCGTCGGATCAAAAGTTATGGCCCTTTGGAACCGTTACTCTAGCCTGGAGCGGCCAGACCTCCACCTCATCGATTATGGATTCCACATCCACTACATGAAAAATGGCATCCGGAAACTCCAATAAAAGTTTGATCGCGATATAACCGTCGGATCAAAATTTATGGCCCTTTGGAACTGTTACTGTAGCGTAGCGCAACCAGACCTCCACCCCACCGAATATGGATTCCACAACCACTCAATGGAAAAAGGCATCCGTACACTCTAGTAAAAGTTTGATCGCGATCCAACGGTCAGAACAAAAGTTATGGCCCTTTCAAACCGTTACAATAGCCTGGCGCGACAGACCTCCACCACACCGAGTATGGATTCCCCATCCACTCCATGGAAAAGGGCATCCGGAAACTCCAGTACAAATTTGATCGTGATCCGACGGTCGGATCAAAAGTTACTCTAGCCTGGCGCGACCAGACCTCATCATA
>Ga0307510_10007123_pt1 | contig 13317 bp, 11 predicted proteins | sample 12_EM_MG_FD_207224 | JGI IMG/M metagenome (GOLD analysis project Ga0307510, IMG submission 207224) | Populus trichocarpa ectomycorrhiza microbial communities from riparian zone in the Pacific Northwest, United States - 12_EM | ecosystem: Host-associated > Plants > Roots > Unclassified | place... | reverse complement strand
ATTAAATTAAAGAACTTAATGCATGCTCAAATACAATTTCTTTTTATTTTCATTGTAGTTGTCATAGGTTTTTTTAGTACATTTTTTATTTGTTTATTTTGGCATACTGAACCCTTACTAGTGTTGATAATTGATACTTGTCTCTATAAGATAAATATGTTCTTCATTTCTATCTAAAAATGATGTTCTCAAAATACATATTCACTAACCATCAAACTATAGTCATTTTAACCCATACCTTTAAGACAAGGCTTAATGAAAATTGCACTTAGGGTACAAAAACTTCAATGCTTGAAGTCTTTATTACACAACAGATTATAGGGCACACATTTATGAACCCTTCACAAACTCTGTATTGGCTCAAGTTTCTGCATGGAAATAATAAAACAGAAGCTTCATTGATATTGCAAGCTTAGTAAATCATCTGCTTTTGAAGGAGACTGGATTTGCAGAGTCGTCCATACTATGTATATGGTTTTGGTTAGCATACGAGGCCTGTTGCAGTATCGACTTCACTATTCCCATGATATTCCTTGCCATGCATGCATGGCACCTTGGGCCATGACATGCTCCAGATTGCTCCGTCTCCAAGACATTAACTATAGACTCGTTACATCTTGCTATGTTGTGCCAGAACTGGACTTCAATGCTAACTGTTTTTCCTTTCACTTCTTTGCAATGCATGATCTTTGATGAATTCCAGATAGTGCGATAGTATTCGCTATGTGTATTGCGAGTACTGTTCACAAAGCTTGAGCATGTAGAGAGGCATTTGAGGAAAGAATGCTCTAGGTGAAAATATATATCCATGCTCTCTATAATTATAGCTAAAGAGCTCCATTGGATGTGGAAGTGTTTAACTCATTACTCTCTCTACACCGTCATATATAACTCACAGCACCCAAAATCTTCTCACATTCTCTCATCTCTCACACTCAAGATCATGAAGAAGAAAACCTAACCCTAGGAGAAAAACTTTGAGAATATCAGTTGAAACACGAGAAATGAATGTTAGCTTAAAGTTGTGAGCTCCATTACTCTCATTCACTATGTTGTGAATCGTGAGAAGAGAAACAATGAATGAATATTCGTGAAAAGGTGATAATCTAATTCGCCCTCCATTGTCAATTTTCTTTCATTTGTTTATCAAATAACCAATGGTCCCGAATGTGAAAGGTCACAGCTTCCACATGCATAGCAAAATTTATTATTAACTTTACAAGATATTATAGTCCTATGACCTTCAAAAACATATGACTGGTTTTAGGTTCTCTATTTTTTAAATATGTTTTTTCTAGCATATATATGTCGAAGAAGACATTTATATTCCACATGGGTAGAACTGTGAAAAGGTCAATTGGGTCTGTTGGTTGAGTATGTGGATGGGGCTGTGTATGAAAAACATGATACTGATCCAGATTTACTGAATATTAATGTTGAATTTGGTAAAAAAGATGTGTATTTTTTGTATTATAATGATTCTTTTGCTTTGTCATGATGTAAGACCTTATTTCTCACAGTAGTGCATAATGAATGACACTATCATTGTTGGTTTATTGAAGTTAATAGATAAGGTAGAGTTCTATTATGAACATGGGTCAACGGCTCATCCTTTGCTTGGTGGAGATTTTCCTCAAAATGTTTGTCAAATGCCAGGGATATCTGGGAAGATTGACCATGGTGATTGATGAATCGATTTTATCATTATTATATTTTTATGTATATATATTTTTTAAAAAATATATATAAATATAAGTTTCTCGTATTTTTGAGCGCGTTAGTTTGACACGTGCCTACACCAAATACGCCTCCATAAAAGCGCACTGGGTTTGGCCAAAGCCATACCCAAAAGTTGTTGCATCTGACGCTGGTCCACCCGATTGGCCTATCAGATCCAGGCACCATCTGGGTCTGGCAAGTGCTACCAAACCGAAGGTGAGTTTAGCACACACCATGTTCCATTATGTAGGAGGCATCAAGATATTTCAAACACCATCGTGAAAGGCGATATTGTTTAGTGACCAAACAGTATTGTTTAGTGACCAAACGACTCTTTCATGAAAAGCACGAGGGTTGCCTACCTTTTGGTGCATGCATGACGCATTGACGCTCGCTAGCAAGGTTTTCTTTTTAATATTTAAAAATTATTAAAATACAAAAATTTCTCTAGATTAAGTTGAAATTAAACAAACAAAACTATGATAAAAAGACCACAAAACCCCTGGATTATAGTATTATTAATTTTGTTATTTATCTTTTTTAAAAACAAAAAAACTTGGCTCATAGGCCTCCCTCGAGCCCACATGCCTAGGCTATGTTGTAACAAGCCTTTGAGTTTTAGTATTGGCTATTTAGGGTTGTTTTGCCTTTTTTTTTATCTTTGGGGTTTTTTTATCCATTAATGTGGGTTTTTTTTTTCTTTGGGTTATTTGGCGTATTTTGTTTTAATTCTATCCTTTGATATAGGTTTTTTTATTTAATTTTACATTTTAATATTGGGTTGATAGTAAATAAGTTTTTGTACTGTTTATAATATAATAAAAGTTTTTTGGCTTTTTTTTTATCTTTTGGTTTTTTTTCCAATCTCATCCTTTATTATTGGGTTTTTATTTTCTTTGAATTTTTTGACCCTCTTTTTTTATTTATTGTTTTTTTATCATTTTATCATTTAATATAGAGTGTTTATTTAATTTTATTCTCCAACATTGAATTGATTTTTTTTCTTAGACCTATCTAGTGAAAAAAAAATATTAGAGTAACTCTCATACGATTTAATTTAAAACTCAGGCTAAGCAAATAATCAAGTCAACATTTTTCAAATTTAAACTACTATATTGAGTTTCATAACAATACTCTTATTTTGTTTTTATATTCACTTGACACTTGCTTTACATGATGTCACAGTTCTAGTAGAGTTAGCTTGACCTTGAAAATTTTTAAATAATCTTAGTAAATTTTTAAGTTTAAATTATTATATCAAATGATATATGAATTGTTGATGATAATATTCTTGTTTTGGTGAACGTGTGTGCTAAGAACTTGACGATACATGAATATAGATGACTCAATGAAAAAAGATTTATTTAATTAATTGCGATGATAGAGTTATTAGACAAAAACAAAAAAAATGTGTTCTTCCTTTATACAATGTATGTATAGTGTGTGTTTGGCTTTGTTTTTTTTTGTTTTTTACAATGCTTTGAAACCTAAAACGTATTTAAAGAAATTAAATATAAATGTACATACAATACTCTTAAAAAATATTTTTCAAGCTATAATTATTGATAAAAAGGTATAAATAATATAATCTAAAGTTTACTAAAATATTTATATTTAATGACAAGATAAACATAATATTATATCATAAAAAAGGGAACTATCAATATCATATTCTATTATATGAAAAAAAAAGGAATAATAAAAGCATAGTTTTTAGACCCGGCCCGGTCCAAGACCCGGGTTTTGATCGGGTCGCCCGGGTCAATTTTTTTTTTTAAATCAAAACGATGTCGTTTTAGTAAAAAAAAAAAAGTCAACAGGTTGCAACCGGGTTTTTGGCCAGGTCGCCGGGTTACACCGAGTTTTTCCTTCCCCTGTTTTTTCTTCAACCTGACCTGATTCCAGCCCCGAATCGACCCGCCAGGCCAGGCTGGATTTTAAAACTATGAACAAAAGGTAGCAATATCTATGCAAATGATTGTCTTTAACATAATATATCAACATAATATTATCTTACCAAATAAAGATAAACAAATATTTCAAAAAATTAATGAGGATATAGACTATAATGAAAAGTTTGCCAAATTATATATTTCAAATATAAATCTATTATAAAGTATGAGCACACAAAAACATAAGACAATAATTTAAAGTTAAATGAACCAAAATAAAAAGAAATGCATAATAATAGTCAAAATATTGCATGCACAGCAAAAAACAAATCCAAAATAAATAGTAAAAGTATAGAACTGCCAAAAAGTAAACTCACACAAAAACATAAAATATCATAAGTTTCAATTCAATCAACCTAAAAAAATAATATGGCATATTTATTGAAGAAAAAATGCATGCAAATCTAACAACAATGATTGTAAATAATGAAATACATATAACATGTAAAAATGTATGAAACCATAAATAAAAATTTAAGAAACCTAATCTAAAAAATATATGAAAAACTGAGTACAAAAACCAAAAAAAATATTAAAAAAAACACTATAAAAAGCACTAAATTATCAACACAAGATTAAAAAGAAAACATTCTCATGCTATTAGGGATAAAAATAAAATGATAAAAAAAAACCACACAAAATAAAAGACTTGATAAAATCCTCAGCACCAATTCATATGATCTTATTATAAAAATGTTCAAGAGATTGTTGAAAAAAACATTAATATTGCAAAACTATTTAGAGAAAGCAACATTTAAAACCCAAACAATGGAATAATGAGGGTGTGTTTGTTTTTATTGTTCAATCCATTTTGTAAAATATTTTTTAAAGTATTTTTTGTTAAAAGATGTATTAAAATAATATTTTTCTAGGATTTGTTTAATAGTTTTAAAGTACTAATATAAAAATTAAAAGAATATCATTTTAATATATTTTTCATTTGAAAAATATTTTTACAAAGATACTCTATATCTGTTGTCAAACACACTCTAAAACCCTGTCTGTTTTATGAAATGTAGTTTCCTGAAAATTATTTGCTAAACATTTTTGTGCTTGTTACCTTAAGAAAAATTAGTCAATAGAAAATATTTTACAGACAAAGAAAATTTAGCTTGTTACCTTAAGAAAAATTAGTCAAGAAAGATTTTTTTATTTTTGGAGAAAAATATTTTCTAGAAGTTATGAAAAATTCAAAAATATATTATTATTTGTTGATTATATCAGATTTGGTCCTCGATCTTTTTATTGTTATATATTTAGTTTTAATTTTTTATTTTGTTTTCAATTTTCTCTTGGAATTTAATTTAATTTGATTATTATATCAATCTTGATCCTAATTCTTTTGATTGTTATTTGTTTTTCTCTTATTTTTTTAATTGAAATTCTTTATCTATCAGATTTGATCCCTATTATTTTGATTATTATTTATTTTACTTAAAATAATTTATGACATTGATTTTTTTTTAATTTCATCGTCTTTTAACTTTTTATCTGTCAGATTTGATCTTCATTCTTTTGGATGCTATTTATTTTATTTAAAATAATTTATAAAATTAAATTATTTTTTAAAATTTTATTCGTCTTGAAATTTTTTTATTTATCAGATTTGATTCATGTTCTTTTAATAAATATAAAAAAATAATAAGTTATTTTTTGATTTATTTTCTATGATATAATCAAATACTAAAAAATATTTTTTAATTTATTTTCTATAATATTATTAAATATTAAAAAATAATATATATTTTTAAAAATATTTTTATGAAAACTAATTTTCACAGTCACATTAAAAAAAGAAACCTTTATACTCTCCATGAACAACAGTTATGACATTGACAAGAAAAAAAAATCAGTAGAAAAAAGAAATGTCTTCCCTTCCTTGAAAGGCAGCCGCCATACAAGGCTATTAAGAAAATATAAAAATATATATAGTAATATGATAGTGATTATTTCTTAAAATATTATTTTTTGAAAATTTATTTAAATAATATATATTTTTATTTTTAAAAATTTATTTTTGATATTAATATATTAAAATAATTTAAAAATATATAAAAAGTTTAAATTTGTATTGAATAGCATTTGAGTCACGTTAGCAAATTCTACCTAAAATATTCATTACAAACTTAAAAAAATCTTTCATTTGAAAAGTAATAATAATAATCAACTCATTAGTCAAACAAATACAAAACAGAAAACGACAGATCTGCTCCCAAATATATCTCTGACAGTTTCCACCATCCTCCTTCAGCCAAGACCACACACGCACAAACAGAAACAGAAACAGAGACACAAGCATTGAAACTCTTCTTCCTCGTCCATTTTGCTTGTCTTCCATATCAAGATGGCAATGGAGTCAATCAACCCAAGAACTGGTTTCTGCCAACAAACCAAAACCTTTCACAGTCTCAGACCACCGACTCCATTTCCACCACCCCATCAGCCTCTCTCCATCACCCATTTCATCCTCTCTCTCCTCCAGTCCTCCACCGTCCCCACCACTACCACCACCTACCTCACCATCCCCTCCACAGGCGAGTCTATAACTTACTCTCAAGCCATCGACCAAATTCACTCTCTTTCTTCATCTCTCAAGAACCACTACTCTTTAAACAACAAGGACGTTGCTTTTATCCTCTGCCCACCTTCCCTCCATGTCCCCGTTCTTTATTTATCTCTTATGTACCTCGGTGTCATCATCTCTCCCGCCAATCCGCTGAGTTCAGACTCCGAATTGGCTCACCAAATCCAACTCTGTAAACCCAAGATCGCCTTTGCCACCTCCCAAACTGCCCACAAGCTTCCCTCCCTCCCTCTTGGCACCATCCTCATTGACTCCCCCGAGTTCACCTCCTTGTTGACTCAGCCCAAACCACAAGCCAAACAACCCCGGGTTGAAGTGAGTCAGTCTGACATTGCGGCTATTCTTTACTCCTCAGGCACAACAGGGCGAGTCAAAGGAGTGGCATTGACTCACCGGAACTTAATCGCTTTAATCTCCGGTTTTCATCACAACATGAAAGAACCCGAACCGAATCAACCTGAGCAACCTCCAGTTTCTCTGTTTATATTGCCTTTGTTTCATGTTTTTGGGTTCTTTATGTCAATAAATGCGTTCTCGAGAGGGGAGACTTTGGTCTTGATGGAGAGATTTGATTTCGTACAAATGTTGAAACATGTACAAAAATATAGAGTTACTTACATGCCGGTGTCGCCACCGCTTATTGTGGCGTTTGTGAAATCGGATCTGACTGAGAAGTATGATTTGAGTTCGCTAAGATCACTTGGCTGCGGTGGCGCACCACTAGGGAAGGAGGTTGCTGATAAGTTTAAAGAGAAATTTCCACACGTTGAAATCGTACAGGTGATCCCTTTTTGAGACTTCAATCAATATATTTTGATTTAAATTGCTAAAGGGAAACCTTATATTTGCTAAAATTAATAATAACTGTCTATATGTTATTGTCCTGATCACTAGTGTCATCGGTGTGTTTGCTACTTTCATTTCATGTGCTGAGCAAAGTAATATATGGGTGGAAAAAAGCAGTTAATGGCTTTACTTAAATGCAATGCTTTTTGGTATGAAAGCTTTTTCAGCCTGAGAAAGCACTTTTTCGATGGCACCAACTAACACATAATTTTAGAACTCTGTAAATTAAATTTAGTGGGGACACTAATCAGAAATGTTTATGTTGTTCTATTATTGATGGTGGATTTGGTCAATTTTCAACATCCTGATAGCTTATTGAATTATTGAAGTTGAATGGTATTGGTCAGCATTTACAATTCATGCATCTATGGACCCCGTTTGAGGCTAGTTTGAATGGTAAGCCAAGTGGAGCAGTACTGACGTTGAATGTAGTGTTTTTTAGAAAAGTCATTGCGTTTTGACTAGGTTGTTTAATAAAATGATCGTGTGAGTGTTAGAAGATTATTTCATTTTGAAAATGTTGTTGAATAAGGATTGTGCATTGTATTTGGAATTTTAGGGATATGGGTTGACTGAGACTGGAGGAGGGGCAACAAGGACTCTAGGACCTGAAGAGACTAGCCAGCATGCTTCTGTCGGTCGCCTGTCTGAAAATATGGAAGCTAAAATTGTTGATCCTGAAACTGGAGAGGCCCTGGGTCCTGGCCAGAGAGGGGAGCTTTGCTTGCGAGGGCCAACTGTCATGAAAGGTAGAGATCATGGACATGTTGGCTGTTAATTTTTAATGCATTTCAACCGGTCCTTGTTACTCTTTTTTTTAGGCCACCTGACACAGAAAAATGCATCTCTCCTGACAAGCATTTATGTGGAATTTTTGGACATAGTGTAGGATAGAGTTAAAATATTTTACCCCTTTTTAGATGCTAATCTGGGACAGATAGAAGTTCATATACACCATGGTATTCACTGAATATACTGGTTAATTGAAAGACAGACAAATAAATTACCATGTCTAAAAATCTTAAGAGTCAATCTTGTAGAAAGTTTTAGTTTGGTACCTTTTTCCTATAATACTTTCTTTGGCAACACAAATGCCTTGACTTCTTCCTCCTGAGGACTTTTATGTCTTCGTCAAACCAATCCATGCAAACATTCTGTGTTTCAGATCAAATAAGCTTGTTCTTTAACGAGCAGAGCAATGGTGTTAGTGCAGGTTATGTAGGAGATGAGAAGGCAACTGCGGAAACCTTACATCCAGAAGGTTGGTTAAAGACTGGGGATCTTTGTTATTTTGACTCAGACGGGTTCCTTTACATTGTTGATAGGCTAAAGGAGTTGATTAAATACAAGGCATTTCAGGTGATTGGATTATATTAGCATGGTCTTGACTGCAATGGACATTAGGATTGTAAATCTAATTTGAACTATCAGGAATGTTGTTGTCTCACCATATGAATGATTATTTTCAGGTGCCCCCTGCTGAGTTGGAAAAGTTACTTCAGTCTAATCCTGAAATTGCTGATGCTGCTGTGATTCCGTAAGTTGTCTAGCTGTTTCATCTGCTACTCATGCCGCAATGTCATGCTGGTATATTTATACTTGTGTATGCAGGGTGTTGCTTTTGTTTCATCGATTTCCACATCAATTTCTAACAGCAAACAGCTGGCTATTTCACACAGACATGGGTCTGAAGTTCTCTTTGATTCATTAGCTCATTCCTGAAACATGATGGATCACATGCTATTTTTCTATTTCTTAAAATTTGATCCTATGTGTGTGTATTTTTCGCAATATAGTACTTTTGTTCTCGCTTCAAATTCTTTTTGCTGGTTTTGTAAGTTTATCTTAACTTATTTATTGAGGAAGCAAAAGAGATTCTTCTGTTGAGGATGACAATCAGAAAGAGTGTACTTGTTGATAACTTGCTGCATGAATTAGATAAGATATCTCAATTCATGAAAATTGTGAATTTCCTCTTCTGGTGCTTTATTCTTGGGGAAATCGAATTTTTTTCTTTTGACAGATACCATTAAAATGTATAAGGTGTTCATTTTACTTACCAGTTGTATTGAATCTAGTTATTGTTAAAGGTAAATGTTTATGGAAATGTATTTAGTATCAGATTCTTCTAGTGAATTTCTTGCTTTCAGAATCTACTTATTTTTTTATTTTTTTTATTTATGGTTGATTCTACTGAAGATCCCCATACACTCATCATTTGGTTTTTGTTATTTCGGAGCAGGTATCCTGATGAAGAGGCAGGGCAAATACCTATGGCCTATGTGGTGAGGAAACCAGGAAGCAATATTACTGAGGCTCAAATCATGGATTCCATTGCAAAACAGGTAAGCTTCTGGATAAACCATGATGATTTGGCACCTCTTAATTTAAGATGCAGATACTTGCACGCATCTATGGATCACTACCATGTTAAATCTTGCCCTGTTGTTGCATAAAATGACAAATTGGTTAGGTGGTGTCTCTTATAATATGCCTTGTGGGATCACTTATTTTTGTATTTGCCATGTGAAAGAACAATATCCCCATTAAAATATAGAGATCCTTTGGAATAGGACATTCTGCTTCTGGAATTCAGATCTAGTGGTTGATTTCCTTGGTTGGCTACAGAACAACTTGCAGAATTCTGAATTTGACTTGAGATGGCATGTTTTAATTTTCTCCTCCCTGGGGCGTAGGATGTCCTTCTCAGTTTATTTTTCAGTTGTCTGATCACTTCCCCACTTCTAGTCAGGTTACCTGATAGAAGTAAATTATAACCATTGAGTGACTTTTTCCCCAAAAATGAGCAGCCAGATAGCCAACAATTACAGTCAAACGTACGCTCTCTCATTTAAGGATGATTCCCTATGATGGTACCATGTCATGCTCAAAACTAATCATTTCTTCTTGCAGGTTGCACCATACAAGAAGATAAGACGAGTGGACTTCATCAGTGCCATTCCAAAATCTCCCGCAGGAAAGATCCTAAGGCGGGAGCTGGTCAATCATGCTCTCTCTGGTGCTTCGTCTAAATTATGATCCATTTATTGAAAACAATAATTGCATGAAGGCCAAATGTCTAGCAGGGAAATACAGGTCAAAATTCTAATAATCTATCCAAAGCTAGGATCAATCATCATCAGCTAGTCATAGATCCAGGCTCGATCTGAGGAGATTTCTGGCGGAGTCTGCTGATCTCTTCGTTGAATATCATGTTGTCCGAACCCACCTCAGGCCCCATGAGGTTTTCCATGCTTGTAAAATAACAGTTCCACCCCCAGGGTATTTTTTTTGCAGACACTATGCTGTTAATTCAGACATCTGATAATAATATTGATGTTCATTGTTCATGAACCTATGGTATACTGTTTTTCATTTTGGGTAATAACATCTTCCATTCAGACATAGATACTGCTTGGATACGTGATATCTTGGTTAGAACTGGTTACGATCGCGGGATGCTGAGGGGCGCTTTCCGAGTTTTTATTTATTTATTTAATTATATGATAATTATAATACATATTAAAAAAAGACAATAATTTAAATTTTGAAGAAAAAATATATTTTTATTTATTAAAACTCTCTTTTTTTAACATTATTTTTTTATTGGCAACATAGTTTATTGAATAAATATTAAAAACAATTAAAATAAATATTCATAAAAACTTCTAATAATTCATGTATTTCACATAAATATATTTTATATTATAAGTAATGTTTTTTAAAGAAAAACTTATTATGATTAGAAAAGTAAGTCCTAATTAAAAAGAAAGAAAACTAACATCAACCTTTCACCATGGAGCAAGACTTAGTATACAGTGCATCGCAACAATGTACTAACAATTTTGCCCTACATGTTTGTGAGGAAAACTGGAAAAGGCTGAGTTTTGGGGGGTAAAAATGTAAAATAGTTTTTTTACGGGATTCAATTGACATTACCAATCTATTTGGGGGTAAACGGGTTTCTTCATATTTTTATTGAACGGTTAAATTACTAATCTACCATTTAAAAACTAAAAACATAACACAAGGGCAAGGGGTGTTTTTGGTTTTTAAATTTTTTTTGAACAATATGATTATTTAAATACACTTGCAATTTTGTTTTTCTTTTACTTGGGTTTAGGAGTGTTTTCTTCATTTCTATTTGGTTTTTTTGTAATTGTTAAAGGGTGATTGAGTCTTTTAATATATATAAAACATATTTAAAAAAAACAAATGTGTGTGAGGAGTCCATGCTCTTTCAGCAACACGTGCGGATTCCTTCTACTGTCAAACACCACTTTTCATAGTGGCGATATCGAGAGCTTTCTATTGGTAGCATGCATGACGAAGGAGAATAGACGGTGTGGCTGCAATAGAATTTTTTCTCCTGTCCTCCTTTTCTTTCTCTTCTCTTGAGCAAATTACATAAGCGTTTTTTCATTGTTTTATTTATACAATATGATCTTTATTCTTTTGATTTTTTTCTATTTTGTTTTCTTATTGGCAACATGGTTTATTGAATAAAAATTATTTGAAATTTCAGCTATTTTTCTGAAATTTAACTCGCTGGGACTGCGCGCATCGTTCAGCATAAAAATCTGGTGAGGAATTCATTGATATGATGCAATATATATATATATATTTGGAGGTTGTGAGAGGGAGGGAGGAGTGGTTTAAATTACAAATTCATTTTATTCAAATCTGCATATGATTCTGTGCACACCTGGAAATTTTTTGAATCTGATTCCTGATTGTTCTGTAGTTGTCTTCCTGATACATTTCCATAATTTCTAACAATCTAATATTGAAGTATACATTAACATAATTTAATGGGAAAACTTTGTAAAGATCGTGTTTTGTTCCATCTTACAAGATTTTAGCTTTCAACAGAGCAGTTGGGATATATCAATCAGAGAAAGTAACTCAAGTTTTGCTGCATTGATGGTTCCAAATGCTGGTGATTCCAGTAATGAATAGCAGTGACATTGCCACCATTAACTGTTTGGTGTCTGCCTTATGCTCAATTAGCAGGGGAAAAATAAAAAGAAAGAATTAAGATATTCAATGCACGCACCCACCAGGCGATCTTGTTTACCGAAGTATATTGGTGGTGGTGATTTCCAATGGCTTGGGTTTAGAAAGTTATAAATAACGTTTGCTAGAGAGATATAATAGAAAAGCTTCTGTAGCACAGTGGTAGTGCATTTGCCTTTTAAGCAAGAAGTCGTGAGTTCGAACCTCACCAGGGGCATTCTAGTTTTTAATTTTTTTCACCGATCCCTAATTCTTCTTCATGTTTATCTATTGTACTTGTGTCAAAACCAAGTAAATTTAGTAGTTTCAAAATATCGTTGCCTGCTATGGTTGGATCCAGCAACTTTTCAACATAAAAAAAGATGTATTTAAATGTTGCTCACTTCTAGTAAAAAAAAAAAAAAAAAATCAAACCATGCGAGTTTTAACCTAACGTGGTCAAAAGGTAATTCACCTAGTAAAATTATAATTTGATTAAAATTAAATTAAAAATAATATTTTTTTTCAAATATTAAGATGACAATGTATTATATTTATCAAAGTTAACATGAGTTAACTTACCAAATTCATAACTTGGATCATGAAACCATGATAATCTCATACAAAACAAATTAAAGAAAATTATAAAACTCAGTTCTCAATCAATTTAATGTTGAATGATGAAATTTGAATAAAATAAATAAATTGAAAAAAAAAACTCAAGTCAACCCAGGTTAACTTATCAAATCCATGACTTGAGTTATGAGATCGAAATAACCTTATAGAAAGTAAATTAAAATAAATTATGAAACTTAATTCTCAATCAACTCAATGTTAAATGATAAAACTGAAAAAGTAATCAATTAAAAAAAAACCACAAAAAACAACCCAAATCAATTTGGGTTTACCCGTCAAACCTACACAGCCTAAGCTATGAGACTAGTATAATCTTGTAGAAAACAAATTAAAATAAATTATGAAACTCTAATCTCAATTCATTGTTGAATGATGAAATTGAAAGAAGAAAATTCAATCTAAAAAAAATACAATAAAACTATCCAAGTCTACTCGGGTTAACCCGTAAAATTCATGACCTGAGTCATGAAATCAGGATAATCTCATAAAAAACAAACCAAAATAAATTATAAAGTTTAATTTCTAATAAACTCAATGTTGAAAGATAAAATTAAAAAAAAAAGATATCAATTAAAAAGAAAAGAA
>Ga0307510_10007122_pt1 | contig 13317 bp, 11 predicted proteins | sample 12_EM_MG_FD_207224 | JGI IMG/M metagenome (GOLD analysis project Ga0307510, IMG submission 207224) | Populus trichocarpa ectomycorrhiza microbial communities from riparian zone in the Pacific Northwest, United States - 12_EM | ecosystem: Host-associated > Plants > Roots > Unclassified | place... | reverse complement strand
AAAATTGCTTTTTTTATAAGTTCTTTTTTCTAAAAATATAACTATATTTTATATATAATACTGGGTAACTCGGTGACCCTACAAAATAAATATCCTTAAAAGAATTTATATGTGGTATGCATAAAATTACAAAATAAATCATATTAAATATTTCTATAATTCTAGTTACTAATGTTTAATCAAAACCAACTTTATAAGTTTTTTTTAAAAAAACGTTAACCTTTTATTAATTTTTAACATCTTATATTTTTCATTATTCCCCGATAAATTTTCTTCCCATTATTTTATTCATTATATTATCATCCTTGTATCATGATAATTGTTTCATTTGTAGTCTAATTTAACACATTACTATATAATTTATTCCTCACAACTTTAAAATTGATTGGTTTTCTTCAAACACTTTTATATAATGTCCCTTTTCATATCAAGGTTATTTCATAACTATTTTCACTTAATAAATATATTCAATTTATATTAATATTATTATTTCACAACTCATGTAATTTACCCTATAATTTATTTCATCAACACATAAATCATATGATCTTTTCATCTCTTAACCACCTTTAATACATATCATAACTTATAACTCATAGTGTAAACATGTTTAATTCACATCGTTATTTAATTCAGAACATATTTAATTCATGTCACCTTTTTTATTTAACACAACCGGTTCAAAGCCTACATGTATATTACTCATGTTGCAATGCCAAATATCTTGATACATATGCCTATCAATTTTTCTATTTTCATTAATATTTATTGTTAATGATTTTTTTAACACGCATAGTTCTTGATTTATTAGATTATATATATATATATATATATATATATATGAATTTTTTAATTTATACTTATAGATTTTTATATATATAAATATTTGTCAAAAAAAACCTTGCGTATATAATTTTTTTATATATAAAAAAAAAGTCCCACAGTGTAGCAGAGATCAAATAGGACCATAAACCCTTTCAGGTCAAGAGTCTTCTTAGTATGTGACGGGGCAAGATAAACAAGCCTATTTGGGCTCCAAGATGACAAAAGAAGGAAAGAAAAGGGGAGGAGAGAAGGGACGAAAAAGAGGTAAAGGAAAGAAAAGCCAATTGAACCCAGGAAAGTAAAGAGAGAGGAGAAGAGAAGAGAAGAGGAAGAGGAGAAGGGCCAAAAAAACCAAGCCACTGAGGCTGAGAGCTGCCAATACAGGCAAAATTCACAACCGAACCACAACTCCTCCAAAGTATAACATGAATTAAATGATCAATCAAACCTGCTACATTTACAAAACTTTAACTTCAGAAAAGTTTATTATTCACAAATCACCCTTAGCTTTTCCTCCCAACCCACCATTTTTAATTGGAATGACATGAACGCATCAAATAAATTAAACCCTGACTTGATGATGCAAAATTAAAAAATTAAAAAACAACAAATTACAAAAGCAAACTTCATAATTCATAGCAGTAAAAGCAGCAGCTAGAGTAAAGGAAGATGAGCATTTATAGTTCAGGTGATTTCAAAATATTCCTTTTCCTCACAAGCCAGCCACCAACCCTAAACCAGAAATTTTGGTGTGGCATAGATCAAGCCAAGCTAACAATTCAAGGTTTTAAACATTAATTGAACATTAAAAGGACTTTCAATAACTTCCAACTCATCATGTCTTTAGGTCCCATTTGTAGACTGAGTGAAGATTTCCGAAGCGGCTGCTTCCTAGCTGACTACCATGATCCTTCAGCACCAACAGTTGGGTTCTCAAATGCCTTGTATCCCCAGAATGTCTTCAATGCGTAAGGCTGAGAAATTGTTACACCTTCTTCAGTAATCTTAGCTATCTGCAGTTGGGAAATTGTGAACTTGTCAGATGTCAAATCAGACAATACATTGCTTCACGTAATTATCTGGTATTCTACTAACAAAACATACCCAACAACAATAACTGGAAGAATGGTTCCCTTTAGTTGCATTCTATCCTTAGTCATATTAGACATGCACAAGACCCTGAGCGCAAACAACTATAGAAAGAGGACAACATCAAGATGTTCCTCAGCCATCCAGTTTAAGCCCCTGTAAGAAATACTTTAGGGAGTCCCAAAGCAGCTTGCCGCAGTTACCAGATTGAAGATCTTTTACTAGAAAAAAGTCTTCCTAAGGTGTGTGACTGCACGGATGCTCAGCACATCCAAGTGGACAAGATTTTAACACGCACAGGATTCCCTTCATAAAGTCTCTATTCATTACAAATCATTCTGAAATGCTGTCTATTCCCATCATACAAGAGATGAAAAGAATTGAGATTATTTCAAATTTCAACAACATAAAACAATTCATTTCATCTTTCTCACCCCATTATTAAGTTAGTGTTGCCAAAAATTGTTAGGGTTGCTTTTTTAACTAGGATCAGGGGAGAACACTAAAATAACATTATTTCAGGGTGTTTAACTAATTAAAAGCTTGTTATTCTGATTTTGCTCAGCACCGATTTTGTGGACAGGTATAGAGAATTTTAAACATAAAAAAATAACATCATAGGAGGTGATATGATTCTAACAACCACATTGTTATCTAAATTTTGAAAACAGTGACAATTCAGCAAAAGCAAAGAGAAAGCATGATCAAGAGGTTCTCTCGAAGAGTAGTGGAAAAGGAAAAAAAAACTGAACTAAAAGAGAAAACAGCAATAACATAAGCACCCACAAACATTGCAGCAATTCCAGCAAGTTAACATGAAATTTAATTACTTTCCTAGAAATCGCATTCCATAACACGTTAATCTCATACAGTTGTAAGGAAAAAGGAGTGGAACCTGAAACTTGTTGACAGCAGATCTATCACGATACAGAAGCACTCGCATGCATTTCTCCAGTAACGTAACGCCTTCTTCGAATGTCAAGTTCTCATGCCACTCAGCACGAAGTAATGGCTGTGCCATGTGATTTCCAAATCCAGTTGCTATATGATTCTCCTCAAAGTTTACTCCTATCATAGTGACCTGCAAAACAATCAAAAACACAATTGACCCATGTCCCCAAAATGCACACACCTTTTCACCCCTCCTGTTTCGAGGTTTAAAAACAGAAAAGAAAACAACCTATCAACCGATGCCTTACCATGCCAAGAAATTTCTGTCCTTTTTTCACACCACCGAGAATAAGTGTATTCCAAAGTGGGTCAAACTTGTTACGCCTATTATACATAACTCGGGTCAAATAGCTGTGAATCTCTTTGGGCCCCAAAGAGTTTCTGTCATCCCACATATTGTCATTCAGGCTGCAGATATTAAACAATATAAACCAACAATTAAAACAACATAAGAGAAAAAACAACAACAATACAGGAAAAAAAATGAATTCTTCCCCCAACAACACAACCTAAAACTTACACTTGCTCATCGAGATATCGCATAATCTCCTGGAAATCACTTATTTCTCCACTGGCACCGATAATAGAATGCTTCCCGACAGGCTTAATTCTCTCCACACTCTTGTATCGAAGTGTGGACCCATAAGAACCTAGCAATTATCAATGTCACAAAATGCATCAACAACAGGACTTATTATAGTACTTTTAGGCAATTATTTCTAAAGGGTTCACTTATAAGGTATAAATAAGGCCAAAGATCACATTTCCCCCCTATTAACCATAAGCATATCCACAGGCAAGCATAACAAACAAACCCACAAAGATTATAACAAGATAATGGGTTATTAGAGAAACTAACCACCCATATCAGCAGCCATCAAAATCCCATCTTTATATTTCAAAGCAACAACAGATGTTCCAGTCACGTATGGGTACCTACATAGGCATAGAGCAACGAAACCACTCAAAAACTAAACTGCTAAATCCCTAAAATGTGTCTATTTTGCAACAAAAAATCCACATAAACATTGACAGATAGAGAAAGAGATGGTAAGGGTGGCATACTGGGTTCTTTGAATGCCATAGTCAGAGCTCAAAAGGGTGTGCTGTTTGGTTTCAGAATTAGACTCCATTGATTAAGCTGTGTTGAAAAAATCAACAAAAAAGAAGCAAAAAAAGATTATTAACAAAAACCCATTACAAATTTGTGAGAATAACTAGTTTTCAGGAAGAAAGACTTACACTTTAGTTTCGATCGAGAAAGAAGTGAGGTGTCTGTGATCTGTATGGCGAAGGAAATTAAAAGCTTTTCTTTTATAAGACTTTAATTTTTGCACAAGAAAAGAAATTAATAAAAAATAAAAAATCCGAAAGAAATCGGATTTCGAAACTCTCTCTCTAGGGCCAAGTAGCTTATTTCACGGGCTTAAAATTTTATGCTAATTTGGGCTCAATGCCTTTTTTGGAAATTTGAACGGTAAAATAATTTTTTAAAAAAATATAATTTTTATTTTATAGAATAAATATCTCGATATACATATCTTAATTTTTCAAGTTTTGCTTTTAGTTATTGTTAATTAATTTTATTTATTTATTTATATATATGATTGTTAATTTATTTAATTAGATATTTATATTAATTTTTTATTTATACTTTAAATTTTATTAAATAAAATAACACATCAAAATAATATATATATATATATATATAATTTATTTTTAAAAAATAAATAACACATCATAGCTCGAGTCAAATACTTAATATATACGTAACTTTGAAGTTTAAACATGTGTTTTTCTTCTCTGTTTTTTTCTATTCTATTCTGGGCCTAAGTAGCTTCCTTGATAGGCCCACCGCTCTCGTGGAGAAAAAGAAATTCAAAGAGCGTATAAAATACGCCCAGGTTATTTCCACGTTATCCCCGAACCAACCAAAAGCAGCGAACCTCCGTCAAACCAAAAAAGAAAGCACAAACACAAAGCAGCCTTGAGGAAAAAAAAACACAAAGCAGCCTTGAAACTATTCCGATTTTGTTTGGTTGTTTGAAAAAAAAAAGAGCAAAAAAGATGGTGTTCTACTTCAAAGCCAGACCAGAGGCAGGAGATTACACTATTTTTATGGGTCTTGACAAGCACGAGAACGAGGAGCTTATCAAATATGGTTTCCCTGAAGACATCTGGTACTCTTTCTTCTTCTTCTATTTTTATTTACAGTTTCTTGCTATTTCAATTCAAATTTGCAACCTTTTTCCATCTGGGTCTTTGATTTATTGATTCTTTTGATTTATTTTGGTCGAATGTAATTTAATTAGTTTCTTTTTTAGAAGATCAAGATTCCATCTGGGTTTTGACTCTTTTGCTTTATTTATACAAGGAGGTAGTGTGATGGTTTCTCTATTAAGCCAAAGTCAATGCTTAGAATTCGAAGAGCCCATGTATTTGAATAGGGTAATGAAGGGAAGGGAGTTTGTAATTTCATTATTCGGGTTTTGTTTGAATTGAGAAGGAGTTTTCTTGATTCCTTTGCTGTAGGTTTCACGTGGACAAAATGTCTTCTGCCCATGTTTATTTAAGGCTGCATAAAGGTCAGACCATCGATGGTATAAGTGAAGGTGTACTTGAGGATTGTGTGCAGCTTGTCAAAGCAAATTCGATTCAAGGCAAAGTCCCTGAACCTCCCTTTAATTTTACATGATTCAGGTGTTTGTGTTTTTTATGCCTGGACGGTCTTTAAAGTAGCTTCTCCCTTGTCACTGTGGATTTGCTACTTTATGATTTTTAATAAGAAGCTCAATGTTTGTCTCATGATAGAAAGTTACAGCCATTCCCTTCCTTTTGTTTTGAACATGGAGGCAAGTTACAACGAGTTAGTTGTTTTAAGCTGTTTCTCTTTCACATTGCAGGCAACAAGGTGAACAACATCGATGTTGTTTACACTCCATGGGCCAATTTGAAGAAAACTGCTTCCATGGATGTTGGCCAAGTCGGCTTCCACAATTCAAAGATGGTGATTTATTTTGTTTTGTAGTTTATGTTCACAACTTGCTAGAACAATAATTATCATGCTCGTGAATGATATATGTTTCTCTGGTTTTGGATATACTCAATCTAGGTTCGAACTGTGAGAGTGGAAAAGCGGATAAATGAGATAGTTAATAGATTGAACAAAACAAAGGTGGAAAGAAAGCCTGATTTGAAAGGTAAGCCTTTGATCTCACCTATCATTTAGTTTAGTACAAAACGAGTGGAAAATGGAAGGCAGGGAAGTTTAAAATTCTCTTCTTAGGTCTTATTTGAAGCACAGAACCCAAAGTACTGAGTGGTTTAGTATTTCCAGTGCCAATGATTTCTGTTCTATTGCTTAGTTGTTGAGTTCTATAAATTCTTCTTGTCTGCCTTGATGATGCTTATAGTTACGTATTACCATGTATCATTGCAGCCGAGAGAGAAGCAGTCAATGCAGCAGAAAGAGCAGAGAGAAAGCTTCATCTGAGAGATAAAGTGAGTTCTATCGAATCCCATGTGGCCAATTTTAAATCATTAAGTCAAGTGGTTTGGAGTTGTAACATTGAGCTATACCTAATGAAAATATATCTATTTGGAATCTCATCTGGGTTTTTTCACTCTAACTTTGAAGACAGGATAGTTTTCTTTCTCCTTGGCCTCCTCCTCCCTTTTCATATCATCCTTTTGTTCTTATTGGATATGATTTAACTGGGAAGTTCAACTGACCTTGTTGCTCCTCTAGTCTCCATAAGATTTGGACTCTTCCTAGGTCCTCAAGCGGCTGTCTTTTAGTGGCAGTAGTTTATCATGGTTGAGATTATTAAGCCTGCATTTGAATTTCGAGATGTGAAATGTCAGTTTGGGCATGCTTAGTTAGTGGTTAAAACATACTGAGTACTCTTCCATTTAATTTCCTTTGGAAAGAACAGATTCCTTTTGCTTTCTTTTTGCAGCACCAGGACAGTTCTCAGATATTTTGATACCCAATTTTTTAGTGATGTGATTGAAATAAAAAAACTCCAATACAGTTTATCTAAACACATTGCTAGAAATACTGCACATGCTTCCAATGATCTCAAACATTGTGGAAACTCTTAAAACCTTCTCCTAGCATCATCACTTGCAAACTGTTGCATATTTATGGCATTAATGTTATGAACACTGTAAGCTTTAAATTGCAAAATATTTAGGTTATATCATCAGTTGCAATGCCTCTAACACTAGTTGCAACCTGTTTTGTTTTTAGGGATTAATGTCATGAACACTAAGTTTTAAATTGCAGATTTTTTGGCTGTATTACCATTTTAAATGTCCCTAGGATTTATATCTTCTCCTAGCATTTAAATGTTGGCAAATGTTCACTGGTTGCTCTTTTAGCTATTTGATTGATCTGGGTATTGTTGAAAGAAGGAAGTGCTCTCACATGGTGAATTTGATGAATGCTAGATGGCAACAGTATGGCCTTTTATATCTGGACTATGTTTCTGTGCAGTTGGTATCTAGAAAACTTGTCATCGAGTTAACCTCTCAGCGTTGAGATCTACTTTGATCTGCCAATTGTCATTTTAAGCAATTTTGGCCATTAAGTTACTTTGTCTTGCAAATTCATGTTCTTTGGTTAGTTGTGTGATACCTGTTCATTTCCTAGTCTGTAGTTTCAAGTACGTTGTGCATCTAAGTGAAGCAACTCCTTGCTTCAAATTTTATTGACATTCCATATGTTGGCTGGTCTCCCGCCTAGAATGTTTCATCTCATTTCTCAGGGTGTGGTTTAAGTTTATTATGTTTAACAATTGCTGGATGTTCTGGAAGTGTGCTCCTCTTTTGATTATTTTGTGCTCATGGAAGGAAGGGAATGCTTGAAACTTTGAAAACTGCTTTCTATCCAAACCCACTGTTGTGGGATAGAATTTTTTCTACTCTTCTTTCAATGTGATGCTTCCCTGGATTATGCAGGAGTTTCTCTGTCTAATGGTTATTTTATCGGTGCCTCTTTCTGGGCTTTCATATTTAAGTTGTCTTCTTTATCTTGTGGGAGGATGGCCAATTCTCTGTTTATTGCTTCTTTTGTTTAATAGTTAAAATATAAGTTCTTCCATGAGATTAAAAACTTAATAATTGCTTTAATCAATGAAGTGGCAACAATGAAAGTATAACCCCTGCTCTTCTGCCACATGAGGAGATATGATGGAGTGCTTCAATTCCGGTTGGAGCCTATCTTGTCCCATTTTATTGTCAATTATAAGGCGCATAAAAATCTCAATTTTGGCTTTGCAGAAACGACGTGAGGAAATGGAAAGACTTGAAAAGGAGAGACAGGCAGAGATGAGGAGCTACAAGGGTTTGATGGTGGCTGAAAAGATGACATCTAATAAACAAATAGCATCTGAAAACAAGTCCTTGCAGGAGCTGGAAGATGACTTTATGTGAAACAACAGTATCTAAAGGTTCTGCCATACTGCTGCCCCTTAAAGAAGCGGGCTTGTCATTCAGTTTGTAACTTCAAGCATTTTATGAATAAACTTATAAATTTTGGGAAGGGAATGTTTAATGCCGAGCAGAGGGAGGAGAGTGGTGGGTTGAGGTTGATGGATGGGGAATTACCTGTCTGATGTAAGTTGTACTTCGATGATGATGACGAAGACAAACATGGTTGAGACTTAATTGTGGTTAATGTGTGATAGACATCATTTTTCACAGTTAATAGTTTTTAATCTTGCCGTTTAGTCTGTGCAACCAGGTTTATTGAATTTTGTTTCTCTTAGGTCACGCACACATGCATGCATGCTGATCTGAATATGTGGAATAAGTCTTGATCCTTTGAAGTTTCAGTATTCTGGTTTTTAGCATTGCTTATCAAATTTCATGTCAATAAACTCTTCAAAGGATTTCAAGAAATGAACTGCGATTGGTTGTCACAATCTTAATCACCTGATTTGTTGGCAATTTCTTTCTACTGGTAGTTCCCTTCTCATGGTTGATTTGTTGGTTTTCAGGTCATCATCAAGCCTTCAGATTTTTGGTTTTTTTCAGGTCAGCCATTTGCTGACTGATTCACACAGAATGCTCCACGGTCTGATGTGGTGTATTCAGGTCATGGGCATATCCTTTCCGTTTCACAAATTGAAAAGTGGATATTGAATTAGATGGATTCTTTGTGACTTGCTTACCAGTGCATCTTAGAAAACTACTAACTATGAAGTTATGGAAAGTTTGACGAGCAAGAAAACGAGGGTTATCACGCCATATTTTTCAATTGCTAGACATGAGTAATCAATTCTTTTGGAAAATCTGTATGCATAGTTTCCTGTGATCTGGAGGGTTGTTTTATCATCATGAGAGCTGACCATGTCTGCAGAGTTACCAGGTGCATCATGGCTAACCCCATCCGTCCCCGTGAGAACTGAGTCTATCTCGAGATCCATGCAATTAGTGAAATGCAAAGCTTAGTTCATAAATTTTCAATACAGGCAAAAGCAATGAGATTCCTTCTATCTGTACCTTCGGTATTTTCAGAAGGAGAGCGCAGGTAGAAAAGGACACTTCCAGTTGCTGCTGTTTCGACTTCAAATTCAGACACAAGAAAGAAACCGTACACTCTGCAACCTGATCTGGATTTCCCTTGTGACAGGAGATGGAATTTTTGTTAGGGAAAGTACTAGACTGGTAAAATATTTATGTGTTGCAATTGCTTTTTTTTTAAGAAAAAAAACTTAATAATTGAGGTTATAGTGTCGATAAACTAAATAAATTAGTTTTATTCGAGATAGATTAAATAATAATAATAATAATAATAATAACAAACAGAAAAATATATATAAATAAAACAATTATGATAACAAGAGAAGATTTCTTTCTTCCAAAAGCAAGAAAACAGTCATCTATCTAATTGTGTTTAATAAATTTATTTATTAACATTAATTTATAATAGAAATTAATACGTGTATAAAATTTATTAAATAAAAAAAATATTAATACAAGGCTCTGCATATTAAAAATATCATAAAAAATAAATATTTAATTTATATAAAAAATTATAGAAGAATTATACTACATGCCCAATATAATAAAAAAAATAACCGCTATTCTAAAAAGGCTAAAAAAGCTAAAACAAATCAAAGAGAAGGGATATTAATTAAAGTATAAATTTAAAAATTATTTTAAAAAATACATATAACAAAAAGGCATTAATAAAAAATGAAAACTAAAAAGAAAAGAACCAAAATTAAAATTAAAAAAAAAAAAGAAGAAAACAATACAACATCAACTTTGATTGAAGAGTGAATTTGAAAATAAAAAATCACAAGAATAAGGATCAAATTGAAAACGTTAATATATGATAAAAAAAATTGAACATTTATAATTTTTTTCAATGTGTTTTTTTTACATAAATAAATTACAAACTATTGTGCAAGTAAATGAAAAAAAAAAGTCATTAATGATAAATAAAAACATAATTGAAAAAATTAAGAGATAAATGTAAATTAAGATATTTAATATTGCATCATAGATTATTTACTTGGTTGTATTCAATGAATTTGTTTATTAAAATCAATTTGTAATAGAAGTTGACACACACATGAAACTTATTGAATAAAATAAAATGAAAAACAATGCTATGCAATATTGCACATACTAAAAATATTATAAAAAATAAATATTTAATCTATATAGAATATATTATTAAAAAAAATATTGATGAATTATACTAACTTCCTAAGAAATTAAACATGTTCGATATAATTAAAAAATAACCACTATTTAAAAAAATGCTAAAAAAGCCACAAAGAAGGGATATTAACTAAAACATAAATCAAAAAAATTACTTTTCTAAAATAAAAAAGTACTAATTAAAAAAAATCAAAAAACAAAAAACAAAAAAAAATAAGATAAGGCGTTATTGGGCTTAATAAGCCAGGACAAATGCCTAACCCTTCAAGAAAAGGCACGTGTAGTAGCTTTTATTTTTTTTTCTTAATTCAATGGGGTGGACGACATGTCATCTACCTCAATTGTAAAAAAAAAAAGTTGTAAGAAAAAAAAAGACGTCACGTCGTGTGGAACTCTCAAAATCTAACCATTACTTTGGCTGGAAAAACAGGGTTTATAGTTTTTTCACCACAAAACCCATTTTAAACTTATTTTAACCAAAAACAAATAAGATACATCCTAGGAGCTTTGTTAAACCAATTCATAACCTTCAAAAACGCAAAAAAAGCTTGAAACTCAGAATTAAACCGAAACTAAAAATCTTTCTAAGTTTATATGTGTTTTTCTAGTCATTTTCAAGGTTAAAAAAACACCTAATTTAAACCTTTTCTTTATCATATGAAACCATTTGACATAAAAATCGACTATTTTGGTGTTCAAATTCATTGTTGACGACAACTTTCTCTCTCCAAGCTGAAATTATAGGAACCAGTCACCTAATAACTAAAAAAAATAGGGAATAAAAATGAATTTTTCAAAAAAAATTCAAAGTTATCACTTATGTTACTTGTGTTTTTCACTTCGGTCCCTTTTCTTTCAATTTAATCATTTCTTTCAAAAAAAACATGCAATTGGGTTCAAAACTAGGCTAAAAATAGGCCAGTCATGCAAAAAAAAAATTGAGAATCAAAATTTTTTTTTTAAAAAAAATATATTATTATAATCCACAATAAATTGTGAGAAGAAGAACAATTAAAACACTACAATATTTTTCGCTACATGCTTTAATTTTTGTTAATGCACATGACATAACACATTCCCAAAATGGATCCTCTTAAATATAAATTAAGAGTATTGGAAAGGTCGATATCCTGTATTGGGAGATTGCAATATGACATTTGGGCCCCGTTTGTTTTTTGGAAAGTAATTTTTTTTTGAAATGATTTATTTGAAAAGTGGATTCCTAGGAAGTGAATTATTTTTTGATATTTGGTAGTGTCATAAAAAATAAGTTGGAAAACACTTTCTAGTATTTGGTCATATCATGGAAAATGAGCTGAAAAATAACTTATTAATAATTTTTTTCAAGTTTATTAAAATAATGATAAACAAATCTTGCAAATTAAAAAGATGAATGAGAATGAAATTGAAAAAAAAATCTAATTTCAAAAATTATCCAAAATAAAATAAATAACAATCAAAATAATGGAGATCAAATCTAACATATAAAAAAATTGAAAGATGATGAAATTAAAATAATAATAATTATAATTTCATGAATTATTTCAAATAAAATAAGTAACAATAAAAAAAATGAGGACCAAATTTGATAGATAAAAAATTTCAATTGAAAAAATAATAAGAGAAAAGCAAATAACAATCATAAAAATGAGGACTAAAGTTAATATAAAAATCAAATTAAATCAAATTCTAAGGGGTGAAATTGAGAAAAAAAAAGATTCAAAACAAAATATATAGCTATCAAAAGTTTGATGACCAAATATATTATAATCAACAAATAATATGATATTTTTAATTTTTTCACAATTTCTAGAAAATATTTTCCGTCCCAACAAAAAAAGAAAACACTTTCGTGAAAACCAAACCAAATTTTTCTTTGACTAGAAAGTGTTTTTCGTTGACCAATTTTTTTAATGGTAAATAAACACAAAAAAATTTAGAAAATCTTTTACAGGAAACCACTTTCCGCCAAATAAATGAGGTCTTAGAAGAAAGATAGTTTAATTAAAGAACCTTCTTTAATATTTTTCCACGAGATACCCACTTCTCAATTTTCTTAAAATATATTTTTTAAAAATGTTAAAACATACTTTAAACTCTTTAAATCCACTTGAAAAAAACGTTAAAAGATAATAAATAAAAAAAGCTCAGATCCATATAATATCTCAAATCTCAGATTCATAGACAGTCGATTAAATTAAAGAATAACATAACTCTAATTTTCACTTGTTTTTCTTTAAAAAATGGCAACAATGATTTTTTAAACTTTTACTAGCTGTGTTCCCACGCTTTGCCACAAGACTATATATTTTTTTTCTATAAATGATGTTCAGGTTTTGAAATGATATAAAAAAATGATATAAAAATCATTCATGACAAACTTATAATCTTGATAATTAATGGTGAGTCAACCCTAGATATTTTATCAAACCAACAACTGATTTTGAGTTTTGAATAACTCGATTAAAATATAAAGAGAATTATAAAATTTTTTTTTTTATTTTTTTTTAAAAAATTTTAATTATACAAAAGGATTTTAAAAAATAACAATTAAAAAATAAGGATCAAAATCAAAATAAAAAATAAATCTTATATTTTAATTTAAGGGTGAAATTAAAAAAAATAGTAAAAAGGCATTTAAAAAAAAAGAATGAGGATCAAACTGATATAAAAAATAAAAACAATGTTGTAATTAAAGAGTGAAATTGAAAAGAACAATAACTTTTATAAAAGGACAAAGAAAAAAAATTATAAATCAAAACAACGAGAACCGAA
>Ga0307510_10007121_pt1 | contig 13318 bp, 22 predicted proteins | sample 12_EM_MG_FD_207224 | JGI IMG/M metagenome (GOLD analysis project Ga0307510, IMG submission 207224) | Populus trichocarpa ectomycorrhiza microbial communities from riparian zone in the Pacific Northwest, United States - 12_EM | ecosystem: Host-associated > Plants > Roots > Unclassified | place... | reverse complement strand
GCTTGGCCATGGGTGGAGGTAGAGCGACGAGGAGGGGGTCCAATGACTGAGAGAAAAATTGGGGTGGATCATAATACCAAGGCTGACCAGCTTAGCAAAGCACTACCCTCTGCTTTCCCCTCCCCTAATGCAAAATGCACATCCAGTCCTAGCATTGCTAGCAAACATATGTAGGTAACCTCACTTTGTACAAATTATCAATCACCTTTACTAACAAGTTGTCTAGCCTTCACTCAAGTCATACAAACACTCAAACCTCTTGGTATTTATTGTGTACACATGCAACCATATAAAGTTATTGAAGATAGGAATTGGCAGTCCATAGGCTGTAGGTTACTTTTTTTTGGTGTTATAAAGATTTGTAGCACATGCTTTTGTTGTAGTTTGGTATACCAGGCTTATGCAGGAATGACTACAAGGCACAGATAAAAAACAGGAGGACATGCATGGAAGCATTGGTGGCTTTGTATGCTTGATTTTGATTTCCACAGTGGCTTGTGAAAGCTCTGGGCTGAGCTGGGGAAAGCCAGGGAAAGCCAGCACTTGACTGGCTGACTCAGCTTGGCTTGGTAAAAACTAGTACCCAAGGCTTGGCCCAGCCAGAAATGTTAACCAGGCCAGCTGAGGTGGCACAGCTCTGGCTGACTCCAGCTACTAAAGCTGCTGCAACACTATCCACAGTTATGACCTTCAGACTATGCAATGCACCTGCCACATTTCAAACATTTATAGACACAGAATTTGGTCCATTAATCAAGGAAGGACATGTAGTCATCTACCTTGATAACATCCTTATCTATGTGGCCACCATCACAGAACTTGTCTACTAGACTTACAAAGTCTTCCAACTTTTTACTAAAGTTGGACCTCTACCTTTGACCTGCCAAATGCTCCTTCAACCAAACCTCTGTGGAATATTTAGGTTTAATAATCTCCAAAGGAGAACTATGCATGGACCCAGTCAAACTCAAGGCAGTCAAGGACTGGCCTTGACCAACAAAAATCAAAGACATCCAGGATTTTGCAACTTCTACCAACGTTTCATTCAAGGATATTCCACAATGGCACAACCTCTGTTTAACCCCACAAAGAAAGACACCCCTTGGGTTTGGACCCAATCACAAGAACACAGGTTTACCAGGCTACAACATGCACTCACTTCTGCTCCAGTCTTAATCCTGCTGGACTACAACAAGCCATTCACCCTGATCACAGATGCAAGCGACTATGCCATGGGCTCAATTTTGGAACAAGATGATGTGTTAGGACAGTTGCATCCAGTCACATTTTACTCCAAGTCTTTGCAACCAGCAGAACACAACTATGAAATCCATGACAAAGAACTTCTTGCTATCATTCATGCTCTCAAGTGTTATGATCCACCCAATTTTTCTCATTTACCCTATCCCTCCTTGGACACACCACAGGTCACATCCTACAACCTAAAGCCAGTCATCAAACCATCAGTCATCTTCCCTAGTGCTACGCCACCTGAGCTTATGGAAAAGGCCCCATTACTATTGAATCCACCACCCCTACCACCCCTAGAGGATCTACCACCTAGAGCAGAGAGAACCAGACTGACTATGCCAGAGCAGACCATACCAACCATACCCCAATGGACCAGTCCATCCCAAGTTGTTATGGCACAATCACCTTCCCCTGCAATGTCCATCTACCCAGACCTCGACTTACCAACGGCCCAGCCTCCTACCCCTATTCCTTGGAGCACCCACTGTCGCCAGTACTCCTCAATGGAGTCATACCAAGAACCACCCCTAGTAGAGAACCCACTGGAGGACCAGGATAGTCCTATAGAGGACGCATCATCCTTACCACTGGAACCAACCCAATACCTGAATACTGAGGATGGCACAGTTACCATACCCACCGGAGAGTTCCCTATTAGAACCTGGAGGACATACCATGATGATCCCTTTCCTCCTGTGTCCCGCAAACACTCCCTGTCACCCACAAGTTCCTCTTCAGCACCCATACGCCAACGCACTAGTAGGGAAGGCAGTTACCAGTCAATCACCCCCTCAGCCTTGTCGCCCATAGCTGGCACCTTGTGTTGTGTTTATTTTGTTTATTTTCTGATGCTGAGGCATCGCCTTAGCCCTAATTTTGTGGCAGAATGACGCGCCGGAATGCCTTTCCTTATTTAGCGAAGTTATGGCTTAGTCAGGTTGATATTTGCTGCAGTGGAGCAACTTTTTACCTTAGTCTTAATTGCTCCATTGCAGGTGTGTAGCTTATTGTCTCTTCTAATGAAAATAGTCTTAATTGCTCCATTGCAGTCCCCTTGGTCCTCTGTGACTCAAGGGCCCTTCTATATATCAGGTTATTACACCTCGCCCCAGAGTCAGGGCTACCAGTTGACCTCTCCCGAAGGATCCACAGACAAACCCTCATCCATGCAGAGCTCCGCAGACAACACGGATAGCGACATGGCCCTTAATTGGGTCACCATCAATACGGACTACCTTAAAGGGTAGTTGCTTACGCTAGACGCCCATTAGACCAAAATGGGCACACGGAGATCAGATCTCCTTGGATCAACCTCAAACCTCGTGGTTGTCATTGCATCATGATGACACTTCTCTTCTTGGAATGACCCACCGCCATTGTTCCCCAGTTAAGGATAGATTAGGCAATTCCCTGATCCCTTATTCGCTCTCGCTCATTCTCTATTGTTCGACTCATACAGACCACAGCACTTGTCCGCGGAGTACCATACGATACAGACAGCCCCCTCTTGACCAGAAGTACCTACCCTAGTGACCATGGCCCGTGCGCGGTCGTGCCTGTATATAAGCGCCCTGTATTTCGACAGTCAAGCCCTAAGCTTGACTTGATTCTCAATATCAACGTTCTTGAAAGCTCCCCAAGTGCCTCCCCTTTTCCTCATCTTTTACATAAGTCTCTCAGAGTCGTCTCTAGTAACACTAGAGACTTCTACCACTTCAAGTACTTGCCACCAGTTCACTCTTAGTACAAGTTGTACTATCAAGGCCCGTTGAAGCCTTAACATCAAGCATTTTTGCCATTACCTCCAAGGCAGCACCCACCAGATGACAATATTTTTGGACCACACCAATCTCAAGGATTTCACCATAAAACAAACACTCACATGTTGCCAAGCATGCTGGTCCCTGGCAAAATTAACAAAGCCAATGCACTGTCCAGGCATCCAGATTATAAAGAGGGGATAGCATCTGAGAATGCAGAAACAATTTTTTGCTTTCACCCAAGAAACTTTTTACTCAAGCTGAAACAATTCCACATACAAGTGTTGTGTTTATTTTGTTTATTTTCTGATGCTGAGGCATCGCCTTAGCCCTAATTTTGTGGCAGAACGACGCGCCGGAATGCCTTTCCTTATTTAGCAAAGTTATGGCTTAGTCAGGTTGATATTTGCTGCAGTGGAGCGACTTTTTACCTTAGTCTTAATTGCTCCATTGCAGGTGTGTAGCTTATTGTCTCTTCTAATGAAAATAGTCTTAATTGCTCCATTGCAGTCCCCTTGGTCCTCTGTGACTCAAGGGCCCTTCTATATATCAGGTTATTACAACAAGCACTATATAATACAGTCATTCCTATGGGAATCAATGAAGAACTCAAAGTAGCCATACAAGAAGCAATAAAGACAGACAGACTAATGGGCCAGAAACTCAAAGACATCCTAACCAGCAGCCCAAGACAAGTAACCAAAGGATTACAAGAATGGAACTATGAAGATGGCTTAATCCTTTACAAAGGATTAATATACATTCCAAACAATGAAGAATTAAAACACAAAGTCACCCAGCAATTTCATGATACTATTGCGGTACACTGAGTGGTCAGGGCGGACCTTCAGTGGTCAGGTACATGTCAGATGGGCACATTGTTGATTCACCCACTTCTCTGTCTCCTACATCCTAGATACTACTTCAAATAGTCATTCTATGTTATTCCAGTGCCCAAAATCTAATTTTGCAGATGAGAAACCCATTCTTTGAAGTTTCCTGTGCTTTGGAGGCAATCATGTCTTGTCATGCCTGCCAAGTCTGCCAGTGTGGAGTGGACTTTGAAGATGGAAGGCAGCCACGTGATGTCATTGAAGCGTGCTCTGTAGTGCATGGTGTGCAGTGGTGTAGTAGTACACTACAGTGGTTTTCAATGCCTCAAGCAAGTCAAGCTTCTCAACTGCAAAATTCAACAGACCTGGATCATATCAAAACACATCTCAAGTTACACAAGGATGGGCTGATGCAAAACCTGTGCTTTATGGGCATCTTCCAAGCTAGACAACAGCATACATTGGACCAGGGAATGGGTGATGGAGAGCACAGTGGTCATGGTGGAGCTGGGCCCTCTGGATTGATAAGGTCATTGTAGGCCCAAGGGCAACTCTTCCATACTGTGTATCAAACCATCCAAACCCATAATTTAGCACCTAATGTTAAAATCGTTGTTCATTGTTCATCGGTATTCACCCCCTTTGCTGCTGCTTTTTTGGTCCCCTTAGTCATTGGGCAGAGAACAGCGGAGAATGAAACATGTCACACAGTGACATGCCCCTGACTACTGAAGGTCCACCCTGACCACTCAGTGTACCGCAATAGTAACCTTATGGGACACCCAGGCCAATGGAAAACCATCAAACTAATCTCAAGAGAATACTGGTGGCCAGGCATTATGGAATTTGTCAAAGCCTACATACAAGGATGTGCCACATGCCAAACCACAGAGATATGACCACCAACCAAAGTACCAATTAAACCTAATGAAATCCCTGAAGGGATATGGGAAACAATCACCATGGACTTTATCATAGACCTCCCAGTTTCACAAGGATATGACAGCATCCTCATTGTTGTCAACTGCCATAGCAAAGCTATCATCCTATCCCTCTGTCATAAAACCATCACTGCCAAACAAACAAACCAACTACTAGTGGACAATGTCTGGAAAAGAACCAGAGTTCCCAAAGCCATTATCTTGGATTGAGGACCACAATTTGCTGCCCAAGTAACACAAGAACTCTGGAGAAAATTAGGAATCAAGCAGAAATTATCCACTGCCTTTCACCTACAGACTGATGGTGAATCAGAACAAGTTAACCAAGTAATCAAGCAATACCTTCATATTTGTGGAAACTTCCAACAAGACAATTGGACCATGCCCCTCCCCATTATCGAATTTGCCCACAATGTGCAACCTTATTATAGTACCCATAAATCTCCCTTTGAAGTCTGGTATGGCTTTCAGCCAACCTTTAAACTACCCTTGCAACTTCAAACCAGACTCCAAAGTGTGGGCGAATGTATTCAGTACCTAGAACAAATACACAAAGAAGTCACTGTAGCACTCATCATTGCAGCAAAAGAAATGTGAAGCAGAGGACCCAAGGAATTATCCTACACATTCCATAAAGACAACCTTGTACTCTTGGAAGCCACAAATTTACAAACTACACACCCCAAAGCAAAACTTGCTCCACAACAATATGGACCATTTAAAGTCATTTGAGCATCACCTACCAACTGCAAACTAAAGTTACCAGAAACCATGAAAGTCCACCCTGTATTCCACAACTTGTTGCTGAAACCCTACCACAAAACACAAGCACATGGACCTAATTTTGAACGACCCCCCCCAGAAATCATAGAAGGGAAGAAGGACACTACAAAATTGACAAAGTCCTAGCAGCATATCCAACAAGAAATCGCAAGAGTACCTCGTACTTTGTCCACTGGAAAGGCTACACAGATGCCAATAACTCATGGATTCCAGCTGGAGAATTAACACATGCCAAAGAACTAGTAGCAGAATTCCATGCCTGACAATGCCTTAAAGAGGGGATACGCATACAAGCCTTGCAGGTGCAAGGAGATCCTAAAGAGGGGATACTGAGGCAAGCAAAGCTCACGCCCCCTAAACCCAGCAACAACCAAGTAACCCAAAGACCAGATGACTGTGGGAACCTATCACATGACCCTGCATGTGACCTATCACATGACCTCTCAGCCACTACTATATTATGTGACTTAATAGCATGTGATCCTGGGAATATAACATATGACCTACCAGGGGATTGGTCATCAACAATATCACATGACAAGATACACTTTGGACATGCAATGAATCCATTGATTAATACATGGAAGATTGTGGAAATGATCAACAAGACATGTCCTCTAACATGGCAGGCAAGAGCAGATAAACAGGGTCTGCTTATAGTTAACTTATGGTCCAATTTATATAAAATTAACTGACAAATAAGTGGGCTCTGTTGTTGTTACTAATTATATAAAGACAATAGAATGATTTATTGAGTCCCCTTTATATCTTGCATTATTATAGATATAGCTAGCTAAATAATTAACAATCTGTCACATGCTCAAGTGATAACTCTTTATCCCCTTACAAATTTAAACTAAATTAGTGCCTTAGCTGGTTGCAAATTAGCAGTTGTATTATATAAACTTATCTTATCCTATTGTTTCAGTCTTAACAGTCTATAATCAGCTTAATGCAGTGGGGTATACAAAGACATTGATTTGTTTTAAATAAGGTTCAACATAAACAGGGTCTACATAGTTGGCCACATATTTTAAATAAGCTTAGTCTGCATAATTTGTTGGCGATAATTGGCTGATGGAGACCAATCAGCCTGATAAGAAGATAGTGCAGGGCTGTGCACTTACCCCATGCATGCCATATTGCTATATATCAACAGCTGTGATACAATGTGAGACTAAGTTGATAACCATATAAATGATACATCTAGTATTCCTGCTATATGTCAACAGGTGTATATATTGGTTATGGTGTGATAAATTAATGACTGCTATTGTAGAAAGACAACACTAAGGGCAAAGTCAATATTAGCTATTCAATACTAGTTGTGGCCATGATTAGCAAGGGTGTAAAGTATTAATATTAGTCTAATGAAATGAAAGACAGAGATTTACAGGCAATGAAAGGGAGCATATAGGCATATATATCAGTACCCACATAGTGATCAGCATTTAGCAATGAAGCATCAAAGTGAGAAGGGTGAATGTAACACACTGGAGCATGTGGGGTAGAGATAATGGTTTTGAGATAAGTGAGATGAAATCCTTCAAGAACCTTACACAATAGAACCAGCCTAAACTATAGGGTTTATTGTGAAGTTACATAGAAAGATTGTTATCCTCTCCTTTACTGGAGAGACAAGCCTTAAATACACACTTGTGCACTATCTATTTAGGTACTTGTCCAAAACACATCCTACTAAGCAACCTAAATATAAATGATATATGATATATGGTTGATCTGAGGTCAATCATGCTCATACATGTGATGATGGCACAGTGGCCCACAAATTGAGGTAAGGCAACCAGTCACCTTACAGTAAAACTGAGTAATCATGGACAAATGCAAATGCACATATGTGTGGAACACTTGAGATCTTGAGACGTTGAAGCAATTGTTCTGGTGCCATCAAAAGGGGAGGTAAAGAGGAAACAAACAATCATGGAATGTCCATGTACCAAGTACACATAAAGGGAATGCATGGGAGAAAACAAGAACAGCTGAATGGGGTCCAGATGCACAACCACAAGTGCACAGTCAAAACAGGGGGAGAGGTGTACAGTACCCCAGGCTGGGCAATCTTTATGGCAATATTTAAGGTGTCTATGTAGCTCTGTTGTAATGTACCCCATATAATCTAGGATACTCTGTAATAATATACCACTATGATTTCAAGGAACTTGTAGGCCCACTTACATTATAATCCCCCCTTCAGTGCCATTACAATATGCTCCAGTTATGCTCATGCAATACTTCCCCTACATTATAACTCAGTGCTCAGTGGTCAGCCTTTGTGCCATAGCCATATAATAATGTGGTTCAGTTGTCATTGACATCATTACCATTATAATGCATCCTTCCTATGTAATTATAATGTACATACCCCTTTCTGAGCAATGCCATTATAATACACTTGCCCCACAATATAACCCTTCTGGAAACCTGGAGCCAGCAAGTGTTGCAAGCGGTACTCGCGCCCCCCGGTCCCAGCTACAAACCAGTAACTTCAGCACCACGTGACCATGGGAACATATCACATGACCCTACACATGACTCATCACGTGACCCCTTTGCCACTCATATATCACGTGACTTATCAGCACGTGACCCTGGGAACCTACGACCCCGTAACCCTGGGAAGATAACACATGACCTATCAAGGAACTGGTCATCAACAAAGTCACCTGACCAGACGCACTTTGGACGCGCGTCTAACCTGTTGATCAACACGTGGCAGATCGTGGGAACGATCAACAAGACGCGTCCACTAAACAATCAACGAACACGCGACGCGACTCGATCAACAAAGACGTGACTCATTAGGGCTAGACCCTAATTGAGATGTATAATGTAATCCGCAGTCCCCGTTACCTGTAATTGTACCTACCCTAAACTGTGCACAGACCACCCTGTATTAGTATATAAGACCTACAAATTTAGGTGAACAGTCCTTAGACTGTTCTCTTGTCAATCCCCACACTGGAGCCTTTCAAAGCTCCCTCATCGTCAGCAGCACTCCGCCCGTCGTCTTCAACAGTCTACTCCGTCCCTCCTCTCTTAGCTTTCTGTCTCTTCCTCCTCAACGTCTCCTTGCTGCTCCTTTGGATCAGTCACCTTCAACTCCGTACCGTCGTCAAGTCTCGCTACCCATAAAAGTAGTGAGTTCCTGACATTAGAACAGTCTCTTAAAGTTGAAGCTGACTGTTTGGAAGTGTCCTCACCTTCCCTCTCCGTCACCTCTTGGTCCGACTTGAACGCCGTCTACCAGGAGAACTCCGCCACCGCCCTTGAGGTCGTCAACAACGTCCTCAACAGTCCCCACAACACTTGGAATTACCCAAGTCCTGGAAGCCCCCGTCTCCAGTACCCCCCCAGTTCCACATCGTCCCCCGTCGTCCCCTGGTCACCCACTGTTGCCTCCAGCACTGAGTTCATCGTCCCTGGCTTCCCCTTCCTTGCACCCACCAGTCCTGGTCCCTACGACAAGTACAGCCCACAGTCCCCATGGTACTCCACCTCGTTTGCCAACACCAGCATCACCCTCGTCAACCCAGACACCCTCGAACCCACCCCCATTGATCTCGACCCCTACATGGTCTGCTCGCCATCACCACCTACTCCCAAGCCCACTGAGGAAGCACTTTGTGCCGCTGCCAAGTTCGATCTCGAACAACTCAGAGAAGAAACCGCCGCCCACGTCGTCCGCCTTGCCCAAGCAGAGCTTGACGCCCTCCTTCCCCTGCTCAACCAAGACAGTTGGAGCCACTTTCAGCTCACAGGTGACTTGGTCAACCACGTCTCAATTGAGGACATTCCCCTCAAGAACATTCCCCTGCCCATCGTCACCACTCCCGTCACCACCGTTGCCTCCCCCGCCCTGCCGTCGCCCGCTCCTCTCCCTGCCCCGGTATTTTACCCGACAGTCAACATCAGCCCCTTTGAATACCTCTTTGCCGCCCCGCCTTGCCTCCCTGCCAACGGACACCCTCATCAGTACATGGTCCACTACGAGCAGGGTCGTCAGGTTTGGTTTTCATCTGAAGAGCTTATCAACAGTCAATTCCTCAACCACATCCCCCAAACCCAAGACCTTGACACCGCTGCACCCCCGTACTTTGTCACCCCCTTCCGCACCGACACCCATCACTCCATCCACATCCACTCCAACGGCGCTCTTCCCCCAGTCCACGTCTGTGCCAAAGTAGGCAAGCACCTGTGGTCCCCCAAGTTCCCCTTCGGTTACATCGAGACCACCTTCTTGGACTCAATTAAGTTTGTCTTTTCTTGTTTCCCTCCCCTTTGGCTCGCTCACTTTGAAGGAGCCCTCGTCCCCCTTGTTGCCTACGACTTTTTAGACAGTCATACCGCCATCCTTTGCAGCCACTTACATTTCACAGAGCAAGGGATTCTTTTTGTTAACCGAAGCACATGTATTACAGACTTGCTTCATACGGACCCTCAATTCTCTTGTTTCGTACCTACCCCACGAGTTCCCGCCAGACCTTTTGATTTTATTACACCCCCTTCTGAAAACCCTTTGTAATACTTCTTAGTAAGTTACAAAGGACTTATATTTGGTGTAAATAAATCAAAGGTTTTTTAACTCGTCTCCTTTTTTTTCGTTTGTCTTAAGTGGCCAACTTTCGCAAAGAAATCTTAAGACAAACTTACTCAAGAATCGCCAATCTCCAGAAACAAGTCCAACTTACTTATTGGAGCGAACATCACTTAGTGCCTCAGGATCTCTTAGATATCCTCCCCTTTGGTCGACTCCTCAGCGCTCAACGTTTCTATCACTACATTGATTACCAACTTGTTGACATCCTTAACGCAGCAAGACGTTGCACTGCATATTGGCAACTCTCTGGCACCCATAACTTCAACCAATCTCCAGCTACCCAGATCTCCTTGTTCTATGACGAAACCTTTCTCTGGCACTACTTCATCCCGTCACACAGGCCGGAAATTACCACACAGATCCAAGCCAGACATAGAATCAGATTTCTATCTAGATTTCACATGTCGGAAACCAAAGTTGAAGTGGAATTTAACGAAATTCGACTCCAGACAAACTCAAGTGGAGAATTCACTTCAACTAACTTGTACCAGTTCATCTACAGCAACGAACGAATCCTTACCTATCGGTGGAACAACCGCGCCTGGACCACAGATCTTCTTACCCCACCTACAAGTCTCATCGATCCCCCTTCCGGTTTTACCCTCCCCATCACCCAACCAAATACCCAGGGAAGAGACACCGAATACCTGGAACGTTTCCAACGTATCCTCTTGGAACCAGATCTTCTCACACTCGATTCATCGTATCACGACAGCGTGGACAGTACACTACCCCCCACTCTGGTTGGTACCCCTCAATCCAGTCCCCCAAGTACACCTGAGTCGGTATATCGGCGTGCCCAAGAGATCACCTTTTTGAACCACAACCCGGATCTTTGTTTCTGCAGAATCGACCTTTGTTGTTGCGATAGCTGTTACTCCGGAACTCCCCCCACCCCACTTGGAATCCACCTCTGGGACCCCCGATTCTTCAGAACAGGACCTATAGAAGGTCTCCATTACAACCGACAACCTGGCCAGTCCACATAACCGGAGAAATCACTCAGCCCCAGCCCAGGAACGAAGACACTTCATACCCTCTAACGAAAGAGGAAGACACAGACTCCGCCGCACCCAGAACTTTATTGACCGACGGCCCCAGCCCGTTCCCTCTCCCCAAGTTTATAGAGAACCAACCCCACCCCCAAATCCTTTCACGGTACCAGTAACACATCACATCCAAGAAGTCCTATACGGACCATATAACGCGTTACCAAGGATTGAACAACCACTGCCCCCTACTCCCTATAGCCACCACACTAGCGTCTCAGGAAATTCAGATCTAGTTGGAGCCACATCACAGATCTACCTACTGGAGGTTATCTATCTTGGCGTCACTGCCCCTACAAGAAATCGCACAGAACTCCACATCTTCAAACAACATTGTTTGTTCCTCCTACAGAATCGTACTGAGAAACATATTAGCCACCCCTTGACAGAGTTACAGACTATTACTCCGCATATTGGGGCCTTTAATAAATTCTTTTGGAAATACCGTACTTCGATTATGATCAACGGTATCCTAGAAGATTATAGAGGCATTACCCATCATAGTGATACTAGAACTCCTTGTCTGGTTAAAGTGTGTACGATTTTCTACAGTTGGGATAACCCCAGTTACACAGTCACTCTTGCATGACCTTGTGGCAAATTATCCTTGATAACTTTCCAACCGAAGACCAACTAGAACTTACAGAAGAAGAACAGGCATATATACCAGTCTACGCCACTAATGCCTTTGCTGCAAACTATAAAGACACTAGGTGTCTTTTTGCCCATTTTTTAGAACCCGCTATCTGGTGTAAAGGAACAGGAACTATCTGGAACTTTACTTCAGATAACTCAGAACTTACCACAAGGAAATTTCAATTCCTCATTTCACACCTTGACAAAGTTGAAAACTTCGACTTTGTACAACGAACTGCTACCTACAACAGCAAGCAAATCAAGTGGGATACACTACACTCTGAGTGGAAATACCTCAACAATCGGAAGGTACATTTCCAAAGTCCTAGTACTTCTGAAGCAGAGGAAGCCAAGCCCTCTATCCCCGGGGAATTCAAGAAAGACGAAAGTGATAACTCTGAACAATCAGATAACTCCGACGAAGAATCTACACACAGTAAATCCTCCACCGATGAAGACACACTCAATGTTAGCAACTTACTACAAGAAGCTGAAACAAGGATCGTTACTACTCTCCAGAAACTCACCAGTCGCCCTAGTACCCCAAGTCCCCAAGAAACCCCGTTCCGTCCAACAAGTACGCTTCCTAGAAGCTCCAAACTTTCAATACCAGAAGAAAGTTCACTTCGTACTCCACCCATGTCCAAAGGCAAAGCAAAGGAGGAACCTTTACCCCAGACCCTTGCCAGCTCTTCGAGATCCTTGCAAGCCACTCCAGTACCCACTGCAACCCAGCCAGAGACACCACCTGTACCAAAGGGAAACCCCAAGGGAATACCACCGCAGATCCCTCCTCACCGGCCGCGTTCAGGAAGAACAGGCCCACCACAGAGACCACCTAGTCCCCCAGCACCACCCCCGCCCCCGGTTATCATGGCAGGAAATGTCGCAACTCCCAAACTCTTGGGAAGTACCCCTGATCCCTATGATGGGAACCCAACAAAGGCCCAGGCCTTTTGGAACACCCTGGCCAATTATTATACAATGAACGAAGCAGTTTACAATACTAATGACAAGAAAGTACCAGCTGTTGTGAACTCACTACTTTATGGGTAGTGAGACTCGACGAGGGCGCGGAGTTGAAGGTGACTGATCCAAAGGAGCAGCAAGGAGACGTTGAGGAGGAAGAGGCAGAAGGCTAAGAGAGGAGGGACGGAGTAGACTGTAGACGACGACGGGCGGGTTGCTGCTGACGATGAGGGAGCTTTGAAAGGCTCCAGTGTGGGGATTGACAAGAGAACAGTCTGAGGACTGTTCACCTAAATTTGTAGGTCTTATATACTAATACAGGGTGGTCTGTGCGCAGTTTAGGGTAGGTAAGTTTACAGGTAACGGGGGACTGCGCAGTCAATGCGCAGCAACTGCGGATTATATAATACATCTCGATTAGGGTCTAGCCCTAATGAGTCGCGTCTTCGTTGATCGAGTCGCGTCGCGTGTTCGTTGA
>Ga0307510_10007120_pt1 | contig 13319 bp, 9 predicted proteins | sample 12_EM_MG_FD_207224 | JGI IMG/M metagenome (GOLD analysis project Ga0307510, IMG submission 207224) | Populus trichocarpa ectomycorrhiza microbial communities from riparian zone in the Pacific Northwest, United States - 12_EM | ecosystem: Host-associated > Plants > Roots > Unclassified | place... | reverse complement strand
ACCGGTACTCGAGTACCGGTATTCCAATGTCTCGGTGGCGATACCCGCCGCCGGTATTCCTGAGGTTATTTACGGTGGGATGTATACGAGTAGTGTGGTGGTGGTGGTTCGGAACCTGCCGGGGCCCCTAATCTTGAGTGGTTTTCGATGAGGTGCAATGAAGGTTACCGTCTATTCTAAGTTATCATACTATTGCGAGATTCTCGCACGGCGAGTACCCGCACAGAAAATAGGCTTCACAAACAAACCTCGACCAATCAGACTACAAAGACAGGAGTTATTCTCGCGACACTAGAAGAGACTGTAGGGTAACCGCAAGAACTGAACCTCACACCTGGCTGTTGGGTTGCCTCCCCTAACCATCCCGCTGGGGTTTTCTTTTTATTGGCCTCAGCGGAGGCTGAAGCCCAGTCATTTAGGGTGAATCCCCCCAGCATCTATGATAAAGAGGGCAATTTTGGACGTCTTAGATGGCGAGATTCTAGAGTTGTGAGAGTGGCTGCCTTCTTGACCTCTTGGCATGGATTTTCCCGAATCTACACTTGGTCAACCGTGCTTTTAAATTTCTGCGACGCTTTTCTTGTTTGCAGGTTGCCGCAGTTAAAATAGTTTTGCCATTGAGACGGATTGGTTATAAGGGCGTGTTTGCCGGTGGCGCATCACGATTTGAGATGTTTATGGTATGCGCCTTGAAGTGCCCCCAAGCCGTGATCCGGGAAATTCCAAAGTGCGAAACGAAGGTTTAGGACTATGGTTTTTTTTCATAGAGTTAACCCAAATCGTGATTTGGAAGTTTGAAAATTGCAGGCAGCTTCGGCACAGGAGTGTTTGTAAATCATGACTGCGAATCATGGGCAATCTCGGATCATGGCGAACCAAACAGGCTCTACTCCTCCCCCCTAAGGAGCTCTCCTGTGCTATGCCCTTATGACATCAAATTGACCCTTATACCATACTTTCCTTAACAAAAACACTTTAGAGCGTTCTACGTCAGCACAACTATTGCGATATCTTTTATACTCCTTAAAACATTATATATTATTAATTTTATATGGAATATCCCTGCTGGGGTCATCGGGGTTTGGGGTACAATAGAAAGAAAGAATCCGGATACTGGTTTTTTTCCCCTAAAAAAGTCCCATTATCCAGGTTATTGGCACAGTGCGGGACACAACATAAGTTTAACAGCTATAGCGCTATCTAGTTCCAGGGAAAGATCAAAAATTTCCTCCCCTACTACATAATATTATTATTATGTATGATACCGTATCATATTGGTACAGTGTTATACTTCTGATGATGTCAATTGGGTCAAAGCTGTTTCCCATGCCTTATAACCCCCGTGATAATTGCGGAACAGGAACGTTTATAAAATCTAGCAACCCTTCTCATTAACCTACTAATTTAATAATAGTATATGCTATTCTCAGCCTTTGTCGCGACAAATCTTTGTTTTGTGGAATGTGCTGAACAGGGCTTAAAGCAAAAATAAAAGCAAAACTCTAGCAGCTGTGGAAAAGAAAAGATATGATACTCCAAGCGTTCGCTTGGTTCTCTAGTAATGGTGGCCAGTCGGGACTCCCCATGTATGAAAACAAACAACTGAAGACACCGTAAGAACCCGAACAATCGGACCATGTGCTAGGGCGTTGAAGTTGCCTCTCTCTCAGTATAGTCTAGTGTTTCTCCCCTCTTCTTTGTCTCAGGGGGAAGGTTTTTGGTGTTTTTCACCCCTTTCCCAGAGGAGGAAACTGCCGACCAAATGGCATGGTCGGATCATTTGAGTCTTTACAGTACGAGTGGCCCCGGAATTGCAAAAACGATAATTTTGGGGGGGGGGGGGTGGAATGCGCACCAACATTCACCCTTAATGTGGATGCCTACTTCTAAATTCAAGATAGAGCACCGGCGAAACACAATCTGAGTCCTCAAACCAACCAGCATGGGCCAAAACTGAGTTGCTTTGCGGTCGGGTTGTACATACCCCATCAGGAGCTAGAATTGTATCTCGAATCAAGGCGGCGTCACTTATAATCACTCGCTCTTGTCCGAGCCCAGATAGCCGGGGGCGCCCAAGGTGATAAACCAATAGACAAGACCACCACACCGAGCAACCCTGGGTCAATCTGATTACTCAAAACATCCAGATATAAAACTTGCATTTAACAAGAACTGAAAGTGCCACGAAAGCCCTCCTTTCTTTCCCACTCCTAGTAATTGTATATCTACCGAGTATATCTACTATAACAAATACTCAACACTTGAATCTGTAGATTCGGTTGAAAGATCTCCGACGGGTACAATTCACTTTCAAAATTTGAGTGCCACAATAGCAATATCGCGGGATGCCGTGGCTTTCATAAATCCCACTTCTAACCTGGAAGGTCGGTATGCTGGGCATTGCGAAATAAGGTTCGGGGTGGGATTGGCTTAGTCCCTAAGTCTAGCACCCATCAAACTACCGTGCAGTTTTCGGACAACCATCTTTCTAGGGAATTATGCGGCGTGTAAGAGATGGTGGAATCGTGTAGTATTATGGTTTAGAGCTTCCGGTTGGTTCTCTACTCTCCTGTTTTTTTCATCACAGGGAATCACTCACCTTCCCCATCGTTTCCTTTTTACCTACTCCCAGCCTTACTAAGGCGGCAGGACTAAAGGCTCAAGCTTCTGGGTAGTCATGATTCAAGACATTCCGGGGGCTAGAGAGCCTCGCAAGTAACATATAATAGATGTGCTCTTTGAAAGTTCTAGTGTTTCTCTGATTTCCCACCGCAAGAACGATGGTCCATGCATATGAGGGCAGGAAGTCACCATAGTTCTCTACTAACGTTCATAAACTTCTCCCCCAATGATATAGTCGCTTCTCATGCACTAAGGGTAACCGTTAAGACAATCCAATAAGCCATTTCTCCCATCGCCATGGTGTTGAAACACATTTACGAGTACTCAAGTAATAGAGTTCCCCGAGCCTCTCTATTTCGGGGTCTACAATGGCTAAGGCTATACTATACAGGTAGGTACTCTAACTTAACCTAAGGATCGACTATAATATACCCTCTCTGAAAATTAATTCTATGAGTTTTGAAAGGTCCCCGAGTTAGCTCACCTTCACTGTACCGTACTAGTAGTTCACAATAAATCACTCTGATTCGCCATCCTTCCTCATATCGCGTCATGAAATTTTTTAACTCAACCGTGCCAAGATTTCTGCGGCTCTTGGCCACGCGTGCTAATACCCCCGCCCCTCATTGGCCAATGCCTCACTAACCCATGCCCAACCTTTAAACTCTATCGACGAACCCCTTCCTCCCGCTCTATCCAAGCGTGCCGGACGTCAAAACATGCCATTGTTAGCGATATTTAGGTCTCTGCAAAACAATCGACCGGATGCCTACCAGGCCATGAAGGGGAACCTGGGTCTCCGGCTGTGGGAGATTGTGGCGAGTTATTGGGATTTGGGGTTCACCTCCTTCGGTGGCCCGGCGGTGCATTTTCAGATCCTGCGCAAGAGGTTTGTGGATGCTGAGAATGGGAGGATCCCATGGATTGATGATCAAACCGTGAGTTTTTGCCCCCGGGTGCCTACCGATCGCTGTGCTGATTTGTGTAGTACCAAGAGCTGTTTGCCATCTGCCAGGCACTTCCCGGACCGGCGAGCACAAAATTTGCCTTTTGTATCGCTTTGATACACGCTGGGTTTATTCCGGCTCTCCTTGCTTTCCTTATCTGGAGGTTTGTTTGACTGTATTTTGATCCTAGAGCTTGTCTAATGAGTTTTAGTCTTCCAGGTGCAATTGGGATGTTTGCACTGGCGCTCGGAGTCGGGAGAATAGGCGAGACTCTTCCTGACCCGGTTTATGCCTTACTATCGGGCCTCAATGCCAGTACAGTTGGTATTATCGCTGTGGCGGCTGTCCAGGCAACACTCTCGATTCTTCTCCTAATTAGCTTGACTGACTAATGGCTTTAGCTCGCCGAGAAATCTATCACAGATCCTCTCACCCGTATGCTTGTCATCTTAGGAGCGTGTGCTGGGCTTCCGTATAACGCGCTATGGTACTTTCCGCTATTGATGGCCATCGGAGGTATACTCACCATCTTCTGGGACCTTTGGGGACGTGCCAAGTTTGGCCGTATGAGGGCTCGGTTCAGCCGGAAAAACAGGAACGAGCAAAGGGAGGCTGAGGAGTCTACTGCATCCAGCGCTCTTCCGCTGGAAACCAGGAACCCTGCTCAAGACGGAGGTCTGCAGAGGCGGGTAGTCGGCCATGCTGAGACAAGCGGGGCAGCGACAGCTCCAAAAAATGGGGACCCCGGTGAAGAGATCATGCCCGGAGCAGAAGAGACTCCACACCCTCAGAGAATTGATACTATTTCCCATGCTATCCCGGTGAAGGTAGGGGTTTTAATCATCATTGGATTTTTCGGTGGTTATCCCCGTGGCAGAGGTGTTGGCGGGTAGCGCTGACGGAATTCAGTCTCCTTCATTGTTTTGATGGTTGTCCGTGGACTCGATAACACGCCATTGGAGTTCAACCTGTTTGCGAATATGTACCTTGCCGGAACCGTTATATTCGGCGGAGGGCCGGTCGTTATTCCCCTTCTTCGTGAATACGTCGTTGAGCCCGGATGGGTTTCTTCCCGTGACTTCCTTCTTGGTCTTGCTATCATCCAAGCTTTCCCTGGGCCAAACTTCAATTGTAATTCCACTCTCCTCCTCTCCCCACCTATATCCGATTAACAATTCTTTAGTTGCGGTGTATCTCGGAGCCCTTGCACTCAGTCACGGCCCGTCATCTGTTCTTGGCGCCTTCTTAGGGTTTCTAGGAATCTTCTTCCCTGGAATTACCCTCTCCATCGGCGTCCAGTCAATTTGGCGAGTCCTACGAACCAAGCCGGCTGTCGTCTCGCTGCTCCGTGGTGTGAACGCTACAGCCGTGGGCCTCGTCTTCACCGCTGTGTATAGACTTTGGGAAATCGGATATCTGCAAGGCGGCAAAGAGGGAAGCGGAAGCCTAGGATTAGAGCCCTGGTGGGTCGTCGTAGCGGCCGTGACTTATTCGAGTGTCCAATGGTGGAACGTGCCGCCGCCAGTCGCAATTCTTGGAGGCGCGGTTGGGGGACTCGCCTGGTGGGGTGTTGTGAGGTAGATATAGGTTAGCAAGTCAGTGTAAAATAACTAGTTGTAATAAGGCGAAGTATACCAATATGAAACTATTTAAACAAAGGCCTGGACTTTACATACGGAAGCGGCTGGCCCCTGCAATATACCATAGTGTTTTATTAACACGGAATGCATCACCGGCCGCTCATCTCTGGCGTTGTAGTCTTAGAATTTGATATGTGTAAATACGTGTGTGAGTTTGCCCACAAATGAATTTGTCTCTTCTTCTAGTGTGAGTTTCCCAAAGCTGATTTCCGCGAACAAAATGATGGCAGGTTTTTACCGTTTATCTACAGCGGCTAGGCTGCTACCCTGCATATTGCCGAACTGGTCATGTAGCCGTCGGGCACGGTTCCCCGCTGTGCCTGCCGCAAGTCGTCTAACAGAGATGAAGCATTAACTTTGCTAGAATCTCAAATGATAGACACATTCAATCGTGGGTCTTACGTACGCAAACCAAAATCCCTATCAATCGTAGAAGGTTGCAACCTATAAAAGGGTCAATTTGAGCCATCACCTCGGGCTCGCCTGCTTCCATCTTCTCCACACCCTTTCCAAACATTTGCTTTTTTCCCTCGCTTCAGTAATCCTTGCTTACTGTGCATAAAACTGTTCCCACACCAGCTCGCTGTAAGGATGGCACAAATTTTCATGGTGCACATGTCAATGATTCCCCCCAACCGCCCCTCGAGCCTGGACCCCGGGTTCCAGATAACCCGAGAAACAGATATTGGGAAGTTCGAGCCTAGCCTTGCGATGGTAGCCACCTTCCCGCCGGGTTTGGCACAGGCCTTTAGGGATTTTTACCCCCCTCCCCAGTCCGCTGAGATCGCGAGTGATTGCTGATGAGCAGCTACTTCGTGCACTTTCTTATCCATCAGCACAAGTTTGGCCCTTTGGCTGGAAAAGATGGACCGGCCTCCGCTAAGGCAGCCACGGTTGATATGGGGGGAGCTTTTCGAGCGATCAGGTGACACCCCTGCACCGTTCAATGGCTGATAACGGGTTCGATATTAAATTATCTCACCTAACGAGTTACCGTATGTCAAGAACTCGGTGCGAATGCCGGGGTGGTACTGCTTATGAGTATTTTAATAGAGGAGCGCGACCTGCGTCAAGCCGGGGCTACCATCGCCAAAAATTTGTTTTGTGGGCTGAAAAAACCATCCACCTACCTGGGTATGTGCCACGACAATTGAAGACTCCTTGAGCGAGCAAGACTCACTATCACTAAGACACGTCAAGTACCGGCACATACCTACGGCGCTCGAGTGTAACACCGCGCTCACTAAATACAACCTCGGGTGGGGCCGATAGCTGGTATTATCTCTGATATCCTCGCGTTCAAATTAAGGCTGGATATTGCGCGGTTACGTTCGTCTCGAGGTTTACTTTGGCATGTGCTAGACATTTGATAAAGTTTGGGATGATGCGAATTTGTCCACAAAGTTTTATCACATACACAAGTACGAGTAGCGGTGAGAATAATGAACCTAGGCCACATCGGCCCGTTGTGCGGGGGTATGGTGGTTCGATCTTGGGAAAGAACATTCCGACAATGCCTGCGAATTGGGTATATCCATCTCTATGGTGGGAAAAAGGCCATCACTGGATTGGCAGGCCGATAATATTTCTGGTCTTCCGAAATTTCAAATCCACCTACATGGAGACACTCGCACTACCGGTACTCCATAGGCGCCGCCTCCCCGGCATATATTGACCGCGGGTGATCTAATGTAGGCACGTAAGTTACCAGTACGTCTGGGCACTTGAGAGTGATTTTTAATTTCTAACCCTCGGTGGCCCAGGAACCGGTATTACATCAAAGATAGCTCCAGCCGTTTGAATGGTGTACAGTGATAGACACCGTACTGTATCTCCTCACGAGTGTTCTTCCTCGCGGGATTAAGTTATTCCTTAGTAGAACATGTTCCGCATGTGTGCTGCGAGCTGTGCAGCTCACACATTGGCCATGGTTTAAATGGCGTTTCTCTCGCCGATCCGGGAGTATTATTCCGGCCAAGTTAGAACGGTGGCAGAAGCGCACAGAAGCACAGGGTACAATTCTCCGGAATCCTGAATCTCTGCGACAGCCCTTCAGAGCTTGTCAGCTGAGACAGGGTGAGCACGCTTGTGTGGAGCGTTAGGGAACAAGGTCTCGCAAGGGGGAACGATTCGGCCAGGAGGGTGATTGATTTGCTCGCGCTTGAGCCATGTCGCGGGAGCCGAAGGAAGGCAGAATGCGCTACGGTCCACGCTACTAGCATCGCGGCTTGGCTAGAGAGGATTGTCTGACATCGGATGATCCAATGCTCCAAATCGTCTCCGCCCGAGACTAGCTCGACTTATCCGTTCAGTGGGAGCTAAACCATAATATCTAGTCTAACTGAATACTTTATTTATTCACTTCACGGCTAGCTCAGCGATGAGACGACCGTGAAAGTCTTCAAAAATCCCCATCCTGATTTCTTATTATGGACTTGTTTCCGCCTAGTTTGACCTTTATTTATTTGTTTATCTTTTCATTTTAGGATATCTGCCGTCGGGGGTATGCTCGAGTAGGCGGTTTCCGAACGATGCGATTCTAGAATCTGGCGACACACGTGCACTAGCTCTCCCGATAGGGATCGAGCCGGTTTTAGAGGTTCGGCAGAAACGATGGTTGAGATGGAGAATCATGTCATTGCCCCTATGCCTCTGTATTCGCTCCTAAGGTCGAGGTGTTTTAAAATCAACTCACATTGCATACCGCCTAGATCTGGAGAAAAGGGTCAAATTTTGGTGTCATGCATGCAACAGCAGTCTTTGTAAAAAAACACTTGGACATTACGAGTACAGTACACTTCCAGTACCCGAGTATCTTGTCACGGCAGTTGTCCACCGGTACCGCATCAGTACTTTTTCTGGGGACAAAAAGAAACCCAAGAACATATCGATAGGGAGCCCGATACATCATCGTTCCACAAGCTATCCAAAATAACCACTGTCGGTCGCCCACATCCTAGTCCGTTTGGGTCTCTTCTCACCACCTTTACGAAATCAGATCCACAGCACCAATGTTGCACCATTGTCTGCTCTGACACGCAGTTCCTTCGTCTAGATTTTGCTTGTCCGGAGCGCGCCGTTAGTACGGGATCGAGGAAAAAAATCGGCAAACCTTAGACTCGATAATGGCGCTGGAGGGCGTTCATCTAACTTAAAGTTCTGGGCTCTGCTCAGAGATTGGGCGAACGAAACTCTCTACGCCATCGCGAGGAACTACCGGTGCCGGCAGACCTCGAGCGCTCGCCGCGGGCATGAAGTGCCCGAAAAGAGGGGCTCAGAAACGCACGGATTTGTTGCCACATTTTGCGAACCCCTGTAGTCGGGCACTTCTTGCCTCCAGCGAGTAAGTGGTTCATTGTCAGAGACATTCTACTGTGATTCTACAAGTAATACCGGCACTATACCGTAGAGATTCTTCTCTCATTTAAATCCCCGGTTTACCCCACGCCCTTCAAGATACTGGGAAGTCACAATCCGTTCGCAGAGGTTCATTTGCCTCAGTAACTCTGCTTTTTGTTTTTCTCCCCGCAGCCCTCTCCCCCTCGCTTTAAACGGCGCCTCACTGCTGCCACAAGCTCTTGGTCACTTACCCGGATCGTGGGGTTGTGATTACTTTTCTGGCCAAGGGAGGACAAGTGACTCTTGGTAAACATATCCATCTTCCCGAAAGTTCCTTCCCCTCTCCCTCTGTGCTACCGGCACAACATTTGCATTTTGTGAGGCCTCTGAAAATTTACCGCGCCCACCATCGGACAACGGAGGAGAAGAGCCATGGTAAGACGGCCAGTCACTACTGAAGATTATTCTCGACCAAGCCTGGCCCGTCTTCAGAACGGAAACTGATAGAAGAAAATATGCATCAGGACGAGAAAGCTGATTCCGGTATCTCTGGGGTGGTGCCCCCTCAGTCCCGCGCCGAAAGGTCAGCCCCCCGTTCCCGCGATGCCTACCCCGTGCACAGCTTTTATTGACTGAACTTGACAGCTATCTTGCGGCTACGGATGATACTTTTTCCGTTTCGTCATCGATACTCGATTATACCTATGAGAACGGGAGGCGATACCATGCGTTCCGACAAGGCATAGCCCGCTCTTCCACCCCATTTCTTTCTAGAAAACTAACAATAACAGGGGCATATTACGCGCCGAATGATGAGGTTCGCTCCAGCTCGGTAGCGAGAGAGTTCAACTAACAATATATAGAATCAAAACAATCAGCTAGATATCTTGTATGTGTTCCACCACTGAGTGTTTAGGAGGGGTCTCACCATCAGAAAGTCATCACATATACCTCCTTCTCCTGGGCGGAGATCTTTACGTGGCCCCCATAGAGCGACCAAAGGTGATTTTCATTTCTCTAGAATATTACAAATGCTGAACCTTTTATGAAATAGCGAATTCTGGACGTTGGGACTGGAACAGGAATGTGCGTCAAGATACCCCCATCTATTGGGCTTCCCGTACAATGGAGTTCGATAGCTAACTTACGATACCGCAACCATTAGCTGGGCAATGGACATGGCCGACAAGTTCCCAGACGCAGAGGTGGTTTGAATCCTTTTTTACTCGTCATATAAGGGGCGCCGCTAACCAGCCTTTGATGTTGCTTTTAGGTTATCGGGACCGGTAGGGCGGCATCCTATCATGCAAGATTGTGTGACCAAACAAACACTAATAAATTGGGTAGACCTTTCACCAATACAGCCCGAATGGTATTGCACCCTTCCAACAGCCCGATGCTTTTGTTTGCGTGTTTGGCAAGCTGGTGTGGCAGCGCGTCGGGGGCGATCGCATGGTTAATCGTTTACGTTCATCCATAGGGTTCCCCCGAACGTCCACTTTGAGATCGACGATGCGGAAAGCCCTTGGACTTATCCTGATAACTTCTTCGATTTCATCCATGTCCGCTGCCTTTTCGGTGCCATTAGTGACTGGCCCACGCTACTCAAGCGGTGCTATAAGTAAGGATTTGTATTGCCCTATCAATTCCCGTTGATTTTAAACTGACATGTATTTGAAGGCATCTAGCGCCAGGCGGCTGGATCGAAGTTGTTGAGTGTAAGCTCCCATATGATTCCGACGACGGAACCTTAACAAAGGACTCCTACCTTCACAGATGGTGCGAATACGCCCTCGAAGGTGGCCGGGAGTCTGGCCGAAGGTTTGACATTACCCATGAGGTATACGGATGGCTAGGTTCTGCCGGATTCACCGATCTGCGGGAGAGGAACATGAGGTGTGTATGGGTGGTTTACGAGGGGACAGGACAACCGAAGGAAGGAAGGAGTCAAACTCCGCTAACTATTGCCACGGACAGGGTACCAATTGGACCTTGGTCAAAGGATCCTAGAGAGAAGGAAATTGGCAAATACAACCTTTTAAACCTCATGGAGGGGATGGTGAGAACATGCCCCCCCCGCCTCACACCCGCAAGGCACGCGGAAGGCTGATTGAATCGAAAATGAGAAATAGGATGGTTTCACAACGGCACTTTTGACAAGATATCTCGAAGTAAGTTTGCCTATATTCACTCCGGTATCTCCCCACTGACATTCCCTAGTGGAAACCAATCGAAGTACAGGCATACTACGGTAACCTGCGCAGCGAAATGACGAACCCGAGGATCCACGCCTACTTTAGGCAGTAAGTCTCCATCCACCAAACCGCGCTCTATCGGTTTTTCCTTTCAACAAAATTGCTAATGATATATGATATTATGTATTGTTCAACAGATATTTCTGGACTGGCCAGAAACCGACCAATGCCTGCTGATGGAGTGAAATCCGGGATAGATTCGGCCCTTTCTTCTGACGTCCTTTGATATCATACCTACTGAATGTGGCGATGCTCGGTTTCATATTATGTGAGAAGAAATGATAGATAGTGTGAGGGTTGATGATTTCGACGAGAATAAAGACATATGATGTGATAAGGCTATAGAATACTGTGAAATGCAAATTTTGTGGGGTGGATTCCGGCTAGTTTCCTGATCGCGGAGCAGGGCCCTGATGCAGATATGATATTTGCGTTGAGTTTTGCCCCATTCCATTATTATCCTTTCACTTCCCATCCAAAGCGCTCGGGAGATGCAGTTTATCTGTAAATTGGAATTGAAGTTACACCGTAAGACCCTCTCGCCTATCTCTCGCCCATAGCCAGCATACAGACAAATAAACCAGGGCATCGTCCGTGATCAAGCATAGCGACACAAACCAGCCTCAGTCATACAAGCACAGTAACAATACCGCAATCCGATCAAGCCATCAGTTCCTTAATAATAATAAAATTATAACACCGCACGATTCCAACCACAACCCTACCCACTCACTCACTCACTCACTCACTCTCCATCACTCGCCCCATCCCCACACCTCAACACTCAACGCCCAAAACCCCCTCCCGATCCCACTTCCCATGAAAGCCAAAGCCGACCACAATCTTTGTCTCGGCCCTAGCAACCTCGGTCATATCCCTAGCGTCCAACACCAACAAATACGACCTCCCGGAGACCCCGTCCAGCACAACGCTCAGGAGGACCCCATCGTCCTCGGCCGTGCCCGAGGGGTCGGGGACGAAGACGGCCTCGCCCGGGGTGTGAGCATGGACTTGCCAGTGGGTTGCTAAGTTTGTCGCTGTATCGTATTTCAGGATGCCGTCCATGAAGTTTGAGGCGGCGGTGGAGGTTATTCCGTAGATGTAGCTTTTTTGTGTCATTTAGTATGATGGGGGAGGAGATGGGGGCGGGGGAGGGGGAAGGTACCGATTTTTCTTGGTTACGAAAAGGGGATTTATGGTTGGTAGCTCCATTCCCCATTCACCTGCTACGGAGGATTCCCGCACGGCTGGGATTAGATTACCCTTCGTCTTGAGGATATTTGGCAGCCTCCAGCGGGTAAGTTTTGTTCTCCCGCGGCCTAGCCAGGACTTCCCGTTCTCGACGTTTGTCGCGAGGATGTTCTCGTAGTAGAATCTTTTTATGACGTCCACGTTATCGTAGCTCAGGGCTTCGAGTACCAGGTCTCCTCCATTCCCATCCTCCCCATCCTCCTCTTCCTCCCAGGCACCGATGGTATGAAAGACAAAGAACGGGACGTTATCGACAAACCTCGCGACAACCCCCTTGCCGCCCTTCCTGTCGATGACGTAGAAGAAGCACTTTGCGTGCGGATCCCAATCTGCGATTGCGTCGACGAGGTTCTTCTCCCAGAGGCATTTTGCGCCGCCCCAGGCGAAGTGAGAGTTCCAGATGCAGAGGACGAGGTAGTTCTCCGATATCCAGAATGAGTGGACGTATGCTGGGGGCGCATCCTTGATTGTTGCTAGGACTTCGGTTGTGCCGGTGTCCTTGTGAGTGCGGAAGACGCGGTACTTGGCACTGAGGCGTAGGTCTAGATTGTAGTTGTATAGATCGCCCGTGAGTGGGTCGGTGCGGGCGTGTGCGGCGCTTAGTGGGCCGCGGAGGTCGGGGTGTAGGGTCTTTTGTGTTAGGTAACCCTCTGGCTTTAAAGTGCTTGCGTTGAGGAGTTGCATTACCGTTGAATCGGTCTTGGCTACTACGACTGCTTTCCCGTCTGCGCCGGTGCCGGGAAAGTCGGTGGATATGGTGACGCCCACGTTCATGCAACTTTTGATTTCGCCGTCGTCGCCTTTATCCGCCGTTGAGAATCCACTGTTGGAGCTGAAGAAGCAGGATTTGAACTTTGCATAGAGTGACTCGCAGGGGTCGTGTTTCTGACCGAAGGTGAAGCCGGAGAGGCTGCCTGTGCGCCGGACGCGGGTGAGGATTCCGGAGGAGGTTAGGCGCGAGGCGTGTGTTATTTTTGCTGCTGTCCCCGCAGAGGGAGGGGAGATGGTGAAGCGGTGGACAGTGGCGAGGCCGTCAAACCAGTGGGAGAGGGGGAGGGTGGTTGTCTCGGAGAGGGGGATAGAGTTTCCGGCTGTGGAGGCGCGGTAGAGTGTTCCACTGGGTGGTATTAGAAGGGAGGGCATTGCAGGGGGAATGAGGGGGGTGGTGGTTACTTACGAGACGTAAGCCGGGATTGTCCCAATGACTTCTAGGTCTATGGGGTCGGATTGTTCCTCATGGGTTGTGAACTGCGGTCTTGTTAGCT
>Ga0307510_10007118_pt1 | contig 13321 bp, 13 predicted proteins | sample 12_EM_MG_FD_207224 | JGI IMG/M metagenome (GOLD analysis project Ga0307510, IMG submission 207224) | Populus trichocarpa ectomycorrhiza microbial communities from riparian zone in the Pacific Northwest, United States - 12_EM | ecosystem: Host-associated > Plants > Roots > Unclassified | place... | reverse complement strand
GACAGTGTTTGTACAGGTGGCGACGGTGACCTCGACGACCGTAGTTCCGAACCCGTCATCGCTGGTGCTGGTTTCCGTCGATCGATAAGACCATGTGCAGTGCTGGTCCCCATCGTATGGCGGGAGAGAGCCCGATCCCGTTGGTGAAGTAGGGATCGCTTTCCCCCCAGACCGGGGCCCAAGGTCCGACTTGACTGGGATTAACTTCCAGATCCTACACTGCCCGTAATCGTGGTGATCCTTGAGTTGCACCTAGAGCACGGGTATCGTTTCAGTTATGACCATGGAATAGTCTCCACGGAACTGTACCTCACCGGCGTACGATCTTCATCGGATCCGAAATCTGTGAGGTCCCATGTCATGCTGGTCGTGCCCCAGAAAAAGCTTGGACGTATCAATGTAAGTCCAGGACACTTGAGGTGTGTTAGGCCTCACCGAACGTAATCGTGTCCATGATGATCCCTCTAACTGGCCATCTCAATTCTCCAAGCGATGGGGAAGACGGCAACGGAGACACGGCTCTCGTTCGTTAATCCATTGGGCATGATACAAAATTGCTCGGGCTTCCCTGGTTCCAGCTACGTCGCGTCATTCAACAGACCGCAATCGAAGCGAAATGCATTTCGATACCGCACCCTGCGTATGGTGTATCCGGGCCCGGAGGGGAGTATTTCCCACTAGCAATCCATGGAGATGATCGGAACTCCAGCGTCGGATGGACGAGAACGCACCAATTCTGTTCCTTCGATAGCCGCGGCGGGTCGGCCACAAAGTTCTCTGGTATGTTCCCGTATGTCGACGTACGTTTGACCGACGATGTTCTAGATCTTGTAGATCCCTGGCCGGAGTTTTCTGTCTTTGAGCACGAAACTGGACTCGTTCGTCGAGGTTGAGGTCGTGGTGGGAGTGAAGAAACCTGGAAGCATGGGCGACAACCACTATTCTTACCAACCGGTACTGAGTAAGAAGTGTGGCGGGCACGTGTGTTGGCGTACGACACTAGCGTTGTAAATTGCTTGCGTTCCCCATGGCCTGCCGCACTTGCTCTGCAGACCATGGCTCCCCAACCCGACCAATGATCGACCTTCCATTCTCAAAGATGAACTGAAGCGAGGGATCTAGTTACCACTCGCAAGAAATATCGAGTTCAAGAAGTTTGAGGATTCTTTGTTGTTCTACCCGTGTAAAATGATGCTTGTACAGCATACAGCGATTCCGATGAAGAAACTCGGATGATTATTATGTACGCTATGTTGGAAAACTATGATCCTCAGCAGAGGAAGAGCGACAACGAGATCATCTGGGAGATGAGGAAAAAACAAGGCGAGAACTAGCTACCGTAAAAGGCAGAAGACGAAGAAGTGTGAAATGTACATATTCAACACGCTAATATGTGGAAGTCTAGACAGGGAATCCCGTCGCGTTTGATGATCTACATCTAGTGAGGACCCTCAACAGGACCAGAGAACATAACCCCGTGGTCACAATCTGCACGAAGAATGCAACTGCATCTGGTAGAGTGGGTCAAACTGCGAAACGGGCGGGGAAGAATGACAACCGTGGCTTACCGACGGAGAACCCTAACGGTGACGAGCTGATGTAAAGAGAGCGAATGGTGGGGATGACTACGATGGTACTGAAGGGGAGTGCAGCGATCATGCTGTTCGCTTCCAGCTCTCCGAAGACCACCAGGGCCGTGGTATACACCGAACTGACAGTCGCTACCCAGTTGCCGAGAAACAGGCAGATCACGAACGCCTTTGCGATCGCGGATCGTTCGATCTCCGCCCGTAACACACGGGATTCAACTTCCGTGGTCACCAGCCCGTCTTCGGTCTCGTGAGTGAACTTGGCCGTGCCCGCTGTGTCGTAGGAACGGATGATATGGTCGTTGAGTGCGTCGGCGATGCCAAACATGGAAATTTGGACGGATTCATTTGTAAGGGGATCGATTGCGAAAGCGGAGGCATGAAAACCGTAACGTTCAAATGGGACCAAAAGGTCTTTAGTGGGGTCCCATTTCCCATGCTTGTCGAATTGGTGATTCATCGCAAACCTGGGTGGATCCAGAACGTCGTACATGCAAAGGGTAAGTAGAGTGACAAAAAGAATTATTCACACAACGTACCCTAACCTTGTACTTGTAGGCTCAATGTAGGGGGTAAACGAGAGGATCGGTGTGGAAGGGCTGGAACCAATGGTGAGTAAGAATGACGGACTTCCACGTCGGTAACTGAGTGGGTAATTCGACTTGGACGTACTCGTTGACGTACACGTCGAGTGCTCTATCGAACGGCTTGCAGTTTGCGGGAACGTGAACATAATATCGGGGTGGAACCTCGGGAGTAGTGCGTGCACCGCAGACGACGACCTTCCACGAAACGGACAATACATATGCATCGAGATCTAGTTGGATGATGTGGCCGAGTATTGATACCTAACACGGCGGCGGCAGTTAGTAACACACATCCGTTGAAGCAGAGAGGCAGGCTCACTCCGGTCACCTTGGAGAGAACTTGATCTCGCATCGACCGTGCATCCCGGAGGACAGTAAGCCAAGTCGCAGCGAAGAAGACGATGAGAATGGCCAGTGAGATCAAGAATAACGCAAAGGGGGGGTTCCCCGGAACGGAATTCGTGGGGTGCGGGGTAGGGAGCATTATGTTGACCTTGTCTTCGTCGGCACAAACGTCCGCAGATCCCCTACAAGACTTGAGGGTTGCAACGGGACTGAGGGGAATAGGATCCCTGGGCTTCCTTGAGCGGTTAGTTGCAATTGGGAGTACAGGCGGTAAAATATCGGTGCGGACATGAGCAGCTGGGATCGAAACGAGGGCCATAGATGGAACGTCTGGTTTACCGCAATTGTCCATCCTGGAGTGAGTTGGAAAAAACAGCTGGAGCGAGAGCAGCTGCCAGGGTAGAGTAAGCGGGGGGCGGGGGGGGGGGGGATTTGATCGATCAACCTGAATGGGCGAGGTGGATGTGGATGTGTCCTGTTCTCTAATACCCTAAGTACGTGACTGTTACATCGCTCCGTTTGGGATCCACGAAGCTGGCTCAGAAACTGTCTCCTGCGACCTAAGCTGGTTTGACCAGCGAAGTGTGAAGATATTCAAGGTGTTGAACACCCTCAAAGTGGAGCGGTGGGTGGGGAAAAGAAAAGCAAGAGAGCGAGTGAGGCCGGAGTGTGCGGAGGTGGTGGTGTTTGCGGAAGGTGACTGGTGACTGGTGACCGGTGACCGGTGACCGGTGAACACGTGCCGGATCACATCCGCGGCGCAAAGACACTGCTCTCTTTGCTCCGATCGTTCCTCTCTGCGCCGAGACTCTCAAATAAGCACATGTTCATACCAACTAGAGACGCTTGGCTTGGAGTAGACCCATGCTGCTCTTTGACCCCCACCTTACACACACGGCGGTGCGTCATGTACGTCGACGTTCTCTTCGACCATCGGTCCTGTCAAGTGAGAAATGTCCGAGTAACGGGCCAACTCCCCATCCGCCGACGCCGAATCGACCTCGATGACAGTGATTGAGGCGTTCATGCACCTCACAAGCCGTACACCCTCGTGACTGTCCACCCACACCGTCCCCTTCCGGAGCGCCTGCACCAGGACTCCGATGAGGCCTCCATGTGGGGCGACCAACACATCCACCGCAAATCGCATACCGACGATGTCCTCGTCCTTCCGATCTCCGCCTCACATCGTCGGAGTTTCCTCTCACCGTGTCGTAGCGGTACTTCGCTGGGTCCCGCGGCGCTGCACTTGGTGATCATAACCTGCGTGTAGTTGAACGTTGAACGTACGTTGAACTCTTGCTTCAACGGCGTCGCGAACAATCTCTATTCTCCCAACCGTGGGAAAGATGCAACACTCTCGTTCCCTAACCCAGGGGGCATGGTGCTGAATTTCTCGGGCTTGACTGTCTCGGCCACACCGCCTCGTTTAGCACATGGCAAAGAGAAAGCCGGCCCAATGCGCACCCTGCATATCGCATACCCTCGATCTCAAGGGAGGGTTTCGAGCAGTGTGGTCGGCAACGTAGTTCTCTAGGTGTTCCAGCGTGTCAAAATGTTTGACTGACAACGTTCAAATAGATCCCGGTTTGGCCCTTCCATCTTTGAATATGGACACGGAGTCGTTCATCGGGGTCAAGGGGGTTCTCGCCGCAGTGCGAACGGAGATCAGAATATACATATATTGCACTCCCCATGACTTTGGTAAAACCTTCTAAAATGTCTGGGAGCAGTGTATATGACTCCCGGAGATTTCGATTGAACTAAACTGGTGTTTGCTGGCAGATTTTCATGGTCTTTCATTGACATGTGGGTCAGCCACTCGATTGCAGGCGCGACACGTACTATGACCACAAGCGACGGAAGTCCTAGAGAGTCCTCAACCCGGTACTTCTTTCGCGTGGTGACAGTGTTTGTACAGGTGGCGACGGTGACCTCGACGACCGTAGTTCCGAACCCGTCATCGCTGGTGCTGGTTTCCGTCGATCGATAAGACCATGTGCAGTGCTGGTCCCCATCGTATGGCAGGAGAGAGCCCGATCCCGTTGGTGGAGTAGGGATCGCTTTTCCCCCAGACCGGGGCCCAAGGTCCGACTTGACTGGGATTAACTTCCGGATCCTACACTGCCCGTAATCGTGGTTATCCTTGAGTTGCACCTAGAGCACGGGTATCGTTTCAGTTATGGCCATGGAATAGTCTCCACGGAACTGTACCTCACCGGCGTACGATCTTCATCGGATCCGAAATCTGCGAGGTCCCATGTCATGTTGGTCGTGCCCCAGAAAAAGCTGGGACGTATCAGTGTAAGTAACTCCAGGACACTTGAGGTGTGTTAGGCCTCACCGAACGTAATCGTGTCCATGATGGTCCCTCTAACTGACCATGTCAATTCTCCAAGCGATGGGAAAGACGGCGATGGAGACATGGCTCTTGTTTGTTAATCCATTGAGCATGATACAAAACTGCTCGGGCTTCCCTGGTTCGAACTACGTCACGTCATTCAGCAGACCACGATCGAAGAGAAGTGCATTTCGATATCGCACCCTGCGTATGGTGTATCCGGGCCCGAAGGGGAGTATTTCCTACTACTAGTAGCGATGCATGGACTCGGAGATGATCGGAACTACGGCGTCGGATGGGCCAAATGTGGACGAGTTGAACGCGCGTCAATCCTTTCCCTTCGATAGCCGCGGCGGGTCAGCCACAAAGTTCTCTGGTATGTTCCCGTATGTCGACGTACGTTTGACCGACGATGTCCTGGATGTTGTAAATCCCCGGCCGGGGTTTTCCGGCTTTGAATACGAAACCGGACTCGTTTGTCGAGGTTGAGGTCGTGGTGAGAGTGAAGAAACCTGGAGGCATGGGCAACAACCACCATTATTCTTACCAACTGGTACTGAGTAAAAAGTGTGGCGGACACGTGTGTTGGCGTACGACACTAGCGTTGTAAATTACTTGTGTTCCCCATGGCTTGCCGCACTTGCTCTGCAGACCGTGGCTCCCAACCCGACCAATGATCGACCTTCCATTCTCAAAGATGGGGAACTGAAGGTGAGGGATCTCGTTACTACTCGCAAGAAATATCGAGTTCAAGAAGTTTGAGGATTCTTTGTTGTTCCACCCGTGTAAAATGATGCTTGTACAGCCTACAGTGATTCCGATGAAGAAACTAGGATGATTATTACGTGCGCTATGTTTGAAACTATGATCTTCAGCAGAGGAAGAACGACAACGAGATCATCTGGGAGATGAGGAAAAAACAAGGCGAGAACTAGCTACCGTAAAAGGCAAAAGACGAAGTGTGAAATGTACATATTCAACACGCTAATATGTGGAAGTCTAGACAGGGAATCCCGTCGCGTTTGATGATCTACATCTGGTGAGGACCTTCAACAGGACCAGAGAACATAACCCCGTGGTCACAATCTGCACGAAGAACCCAACTGCATCTGGTAGAATGGGTCAAACCGCGAAACGGGCGGGGAAGAATGACAACCGTGGCTTACCGACGGAGAACCCTAACGGTGACGAGCTGATGTAAAGAGAGCGAATGGTGGGAATGACCACAAGAGTACTGAAAGGAAGTGCGGCAATCATGCTATTGGCTTCTAGCTTTCCGGAGACCACAAGGGCCGTGGTATACACCGAGCTGACAGTCACTACCCAGTTGCCGAGAAACAGGCAGATCACGAATGCCTTTGCGATCGCGGATCGCTCGATCTCCGCCCGTAACACACGGGATTCAACTTCCGTGGTCGCCGGCCCGTCTTCGGTCTCGTGAGTGAACTTGGCCGTGCCCGCTGTGTCGTAGGAGCGGATGATATAGTTGTTGAGTGTGTCAGCGACACCAAACATTGCGAGTTGGATGGATTTATTTGTAAGGGGATCGATTGCGAAAGCGGAGGCATGAAAACCGTAACGTTCAAATGGGACCATAAGGTCGTGAGTGGGGTCCCATTTACCATGCTTGTCGAATTGGTGATTCATCGCGAACCTGGGTGGGTCCAGAACGCCGTACATGCAAAGGGTAAGCGGAGTGACAAAAAGAGTCGTTCACACAACTTACCCTAACCTTGTACTCGTAGGCTCAGTGTAGGGGGTAAACGAGAGGATCGGCGTTGAAGGGCTATAACCAATGGTGAGTAAGAGTGACGGACTTCCAGGCCGGTAACTGAGCGGGTAATTCAACTTGGACGTACTCGTTGACGTACACGTCGAGTGCCCTATCGAACGGCTTGCAGTTTTCAGGAACGTGAACATAATATCGGGACGGAACCTCAGGAGCAGTGCGCGCACCACATACGACGACCTTCCACGAAATGGACAACACATATGCATCGAGATCCAGTTGTATGGTGTGGCCGAGTATTGATACCTAATGCGACGGCGGCAGTTAGTAACACACATCCGTTGAAGCAGAGAGGCAGGCTCACTCCGGTCACCTTGGAGAGAACTTGATCTCGCATTGACCGTGCATCCTGGAGGACGGTAAGCCAAGTCGCGGTGAAGAAGACAACGAGGATAGCCAGTGAAATCAAGAACACCGCAAAGGCGAAGTTTCCCAGAACAGAATGGATAAGAGATGGGGTGGGGAGCAATATGTTGGCCTCGTCTTCGTCGACACAAGCGTCCGCAGGGCTGAGGGGAATAGGATCCCCTGGTTTCATTGAGTGATCAATTGGGAGTGCAGGCGATAAAACATCGGTGCGGGCATGAGCAGCCGGGGTCGAAACGAGGTCTTCAGGAGCTATAGATGGAACGGCTGGCTTGCTGTAATCGTCCATCCTGGAGTGAGGTCAACTTCTTGAGAAAAAAGCAGTCGGGACGGGAGCAGCTGCCGGGGTAGAGTAAGCACTTGGGGGGGCATGGTTTTATAGGGAGCCTTGGAGCTGGAGGGAAATAAAATAGCTTGTCCAGCATCAGGCCTTCAGGTGCTACGATCGCGACCGTCAGGGTACCTCTCTCATGGACATCTATTGCCTTATATAGGACTAGATATTGCCCTAATTCGTTGTTTACTTTTGATCGCATTGGGTTCGGCATCCCGGCATCAGGGGGTCGGCCAAAGCCGCCCTCTTTTTTTTCTTTATGTGATATATCATATAGCCAAATATAGTCCGTGTCCGGACAGAAATACTTACAATCTCTAGTGTTGTCGCGAACTGAACCGGACTGAACCGAATCTGAACGAACACCGATTTGACTCACTGATCGTGTCGGAAACAGGCGCGGGTTCCACATAACTAAAATCATTTCCCTCAGTAAATTATCGTAACGGGCGGGCGATGGAAATAATCTAATCTCGTGGCTTCCTCCCGATATGGCATACCCCCTCAACCGCGCTGGTGTAATACGACACTTGGGTCAAACCAAAGACACACCCCGTCATCTTATATAAACATTCTCTTCCACTTGTTGTGTATTGCATTCATTTACTCTATACCGTGGCCTCGTTTGTTTGACGTTTAATAGTGTCGTGACAATACTGTGGCCGCAACGGGCATATCCCCCTTGCGCATTCCTCCACGTGGCATGTGTATTTTATTTCCGTGAGCCGAGATAAAATCGAAAGTTGGCCGAATTTCCTATCTCCTAAAATGGAAATGATTTGTCAGACTCGTTTGCCAAAGTGAACCACGCCATCACGCGAATCTGATCACAATCCGAGTTGATTCGATTCGAAACAACACTAACCGTTTCTATAGATCGACCGCACGTCCGATGTCCTTATAATCTCCGCCTCACGTCGTCGGAGCCTTTTCAGGTTCTCACTGTGTCGTAGCGGCACTTCGAAGTCCGCTGGGTCCCGCGGCGCTACATTTGGCGATCACAACAGTGCGTGTAGTTGAACTCTTGCTTCAACGTCATCGTGAACAATCCCCATTCTCCCAGCCACGGGAAAGATGCAATACTCTCGCTTCCTAACCCAGAGAGCGTGATGCGGAATTTCTCGGGCTTGGCTGGTTCGGGATACATCGCCTCGTTCAGTGCACGGCAAAGAAAAAGCCGGCCCAGTGCATACCCTGTATATCGCGCACCCTCGATCCCAAGGAGGGGTTTCGAGCGGTGTGTCAGGTCAGCAACGTAGTTCCCGTGTGTCAACATGTTTGGCTGACGACGTTCATGTAGATCCCTGGCGCCCCTCCCCCATCCCTGAATATGGACACGGGGTTGTTCATCGGGGTCAAGGCCGTGATGTGGAAACAAGAACTATGGAAGCCTCAGGGGTGCCCGCCGCAGTTTCCACGGACGGTGCAGTACGAACGGAGATCAGAATATACATGTATTGCACTCCCAGTGACTTCGGTAAAACCTTCTAAGATGTCTGGGAGCAGTATATATGACTCCCGGAGATCGCGATTGAACTAGACTGGTGTTCGCTGGCAGATTTTCATGGTCGTCCATTGACATGCGGGACAACCACTCGATTGCAGGCTCGACACGTATGATCACAAGCGACGGAAGTCCTAGAGAGTTCTCAATCCCCCTCAACCCGGTACTTCTTTTGCGTGGTGACAGTGTTTGTAGAGGTGGCGACGGTGACCTCGACGACCGTAGTTCCGAACCCGTCATCGCTGGTGCTAGTTTCCATCGATAGGTGAGAGCAAGTGCAGCCCTGGTCTCCATCGTATGGCGGGAGAGAGCCCGATCCCGTGGTGGAGTAGGGATCGCCTTTCCCCCAGACCGAGGTCCAAGGTCCGATTTGAATGGGATTAACTTCCGAGTCTTACACTGTTTGTAGTCGTGATTATCCTTGAGTTGCACCTAGGGCACGGGTATCGCTTCAGTTATGGCCATGGGATAATCTCCACGGAACCGTAACTCACTGGTGTACGATCTTCACCGGATCCGAAATCTGCGAGGCCCCAGAAAAAGCTGGGACGTATCAATGTAAGTAACTCCAAAACACTTGAGGAGCGTAAGACCTCACCGAACGTAATCGTGTCTATGATGATCCATCCCACTGACCATTCAACTCTCCAAGCGATGGGAAAGATGGCGACGGAGGCACGGCTCTCGTTCGTTAATCCATTGAACATAATACAAAACTGCTCGGGCTTCCCTGGTTCGAGCTACGTCGCGTCATTCAGTAGACCACGATCGAAGTAAAGTGCATTTCGATACTGCACTCTGGGTATAGTGTATTCTGGCCCGGAGGGGAGCACCCCCCACTGGCACGGAGACGACCGGAGCCATGACGTCGGACGGGCCAAATGTGGACGAGAACGCACCAATCCTTTCCCCTCGAGAGCCACGGCGGGTCGGCCACAAAATAACCGAGGTCACTATCGTCATCGCTCGCAAGAAATATCGGGTTCGGGACGTTTGAGGAATTTTTCTTGTTCTGTCAGTGTAGGATGACGCTTGTGTAGTAAACAATCTGCTGTCGCCGCAGTGAGCACGGCCAGGAGGAAAACCTCGAGCGTACCAGAGTCTATGATGCGTAACAAGATGACGTCTGTCCATTCCGAAAAAACAAGCCAGTTCGGCGATCTGTTCCAGGACTGAGTCCGAGTTGGTTGAAGGGCCCCGACTCGGATCGAGATCACCCGCTTGTTCCTTTCACACGACCCGGTACCAGTGACAATGGTGGAGGTGAGCGTGGTTATTCATTCATTGGCTTGTGAGGAATGTATTCTCGATTACAGGCTCGGTGGATATGGATCATGTACAGGTGACACAAGGCTCAATCTCCTTCAACCCGATACTTTTTCCGTGTGGTGACAGTGTTCGTCGTGGTGGTGACTGTGACCTCGACGACGGGAGTCGTTCCAAACCCGTCATCGCTCGTTTCCGTGTGTTGGTGAGGACAAGTGGAGCGCTGATTTCCCAAATTCCCATCGTATGGCGGGAGGGATCCCGCCACTGACTGAGGCTCGGGGTCCAACTTCACTGGGATCAACTTCCAAACTCTACACGCGAAGAAGCTGGAGTTATCCTTGAGCTGTACCTGGGTTATAGGTATTTCAGTGGCGGCCTACAAATATTGCTATGGGATGACGACTAACCGGCGTACGATCCTCGGCACACCCGACACCTCTGAGGTCCCAGGTCATATTGGTCGCACTCCAGAAAAAGCTGGAACGGTGTAAGTGACCGATCCTAAAACAACTCAATCATGCTAGGGTTCACCGAACGTATTCACATCCATGGTAACACTCGTCACCAGCAATCTCCACCCTCCAAGCCACAGGAAAGGTGGCAACGGATACAATACTTCCGTTTCTCAATCCGGAGTGCATGGTGCAGAATTGTTCAGGCTTGCCTGATTCGAGCTACGTTACCTCATTCAGTGCATGGCAAAGAGAGAGGTGGTTCAACACTGCACCCTGCGTATGGTGTATCCGGGACCGAAAGGAAGTATTTCCCACTGAATATAGCCATGACTACGGTTTTACAAGTCAAACAGGGGCGCGAACCCACGAGTCCTTTTCCCTCGAGAAGTGTGGCGGGTCGGCCACAAAGTTCTCTGGTATTTTCTTGTATGTCAACGTATGTTTGGCTGACAATACTCTGGATCTTGTAGATTCCCGGCTGGAGTTTTCCATCTTTGAATACGGAACCGGACTCGTTTGTCGGGGCTAAAGTCATGATGAGAGTGAAGAAACCCGTAGGCGTGGGCGATAACCACTATTCTTATCAGCCGGTACTGAGTAAGGAGTGTGGCGGGCACGTGTATTGGCATATGACACTAACATCCAAATCGTGAATTACTTGTTTTCCTCGCGGCTTGCCGCACTTGCTCTGCCGATCATGGCTCCCAACCCAACCAGCGATCTTTCTTCCGTTTTCAAAACCGGAGGGTTGAAGCCAGGGATCTACAAGATCCAGAATATCTACACCGAGGCATTCCTCGATATCCATGTACATACACTCGAGGGAAGTGTGTTGTCGTCCCCTCAACGATCTTGGGGAGGGAAGGGCCCGACTCGTAAGTCAGTATCGAAAGGTCCGCCAAAACTTTCGTAGCAATCGCCTGAAACGCTTGGTTCGGGCTCTCTTCCTCCATATGATGAGGACGCGACCGTCGAGCAGTCCTCCACTCGCGTTCAACATGCAGAGTCTGAGCGTGACAGTCTCGGCACAATAGTGACCGAGGTAACAACCGTTGTCGGCACTCGCAAGAGGTATCGAGTTGGAGAAAATTGAAGAGTCTGCGTTTTCTGTCTACATGTAATATTAGCGTTGAGACAAAGGAGGTGCTTCGGGAATGGTCGGGCAAGGCAGCCGTCTGTAACCCCCCGTGTCTCCTTGTACCAACATTTTTTCGCAGGTGTTGTGGTAACCACTCGACCATACACGAAAGTACGGCAAGCGCTCATGTCCATGCATGGTACCTCCATCGTGACCCAGGCGTGTTCCCCACGTTGCCGTACCTTCTTCGCCAACCATGACCCCGCAATCGACCAACGATTCCTCTTCCATCCTTGAGAACGGAAAACTGAAGTCAGGAATCTATAGGATCCAGAATATCCAATGTGAGACCTTCATCGACATCGAGGTTCACACGAGGGAAGTGTGTTGTCGTGCCTTCAAAAGCCTTGGAGCAGGGAGGGGGCTCGTATGTCGCCATCACTTCATCATTCGTATCTGACGATCAACCTGAAGTGGGAAATCAAGAGCCTTGGGGCTGGGTACACGGTACGAATGGTGAGTGTACCAATGCTGTCTGACGGAATATCCGCCATCGTACGCTGAAGATCGCTAAACGCAGGTTGAACCCGGGAAACCCGAGCAATTCTGTATCTTATTGGGGAAACTTGGAGAATGCAATCTTTCTGTTGCCCCTTATCCTGTGGCTTGGAGAGTTGAGATCGTCAACGACGAAAAACATCGCGGTTTCGAATACGTCTGGTTGGGATTAAGCGTCAATCGATGTTATGGGGTGGTTCGCTGACGCTAGGTAACAGCTTTTTCTTGGGGAACACGAACGCGATATGGAGCCAAAAGGGTGGATGCAAAGACGATGGCACAAAGGTTAGAATTCCACCGGTTACTGAGGAACTGTGATTGAACAACTTCGACGTTCAGGTGTGGCTCTGGCCGGAATCTAAGCCTCTTCCCCATCAGATGTGGAGGCTGATCCCGGTGTCCGAAATGCCCGGTTCGGGTTCTCCTCCTTCATATGATGGGGACGCGGCCGGGCAGTCCTCCACCCGTGTCCGACACTTTGAGTCCGAGCAGGATGAATTTGGTACTATAGTGAACGAGGTCACTGTCGTCACCACCAACAGTACCGTCACCACTCGCAAGAGATATCGAGTTGAAGATGCTTGAATGCTTATTACCCCGTCCGTGTATAAGATCTGTATAAGTAGTAAACGATCCCTTGTCATCCCCGTCAGCGAAGCAACCAGGCCATACCACTCGATACATAATCCTTTCAGTACATCGTCAGTCGCTTCTTGCCTCTTCCTTGGTGCCACGGTTTTGTTCTCAGCGAGAGATCAGTGATAATGCACAGCGTAGGGAAACCGGTGTCCGAGTACACCTCTCTCTCTCATGCACGGCCGATCATTTGTTTGGCGGCTGGGGAGTACAGTTAGGAACAATTATCAATCTACAACTGATCATGAGGCAGGTACTCGGCCATGGACAGGCTTTGAAATCCAACCAGCAGTCGTGGGAATTTCTTATGCCCCATCAATCCGATACTTCTTCGCGTCGTTGCAGTGGTGACGGCGACCTCGACTAAAATCGTTCCGAACTCCGAATGGAGGGCCTCAACAACAGGACTCCACTTTTCGTGGCTGCGTATCCTATGGCTTGGAGAATCGAAGTTGTCAATGACGAAAGAC
>Ga0307510_10007116_pt1 | contig 13321 bp, 5 predicted proteins | sample 12_EM_MG_FD_207224 | JGI IMG/M metagenome (GOLD analysis project Ga0307510, IMG submission 207224) | Populus trichocarpa ectomycorrhiza microbial communities from riparian zone in the Pacific Northwest, United States - 12_EM | ecosystem: Host-associated > Plants > Roots > Unclassified | place... | reverse complement strand
TAGTTTTCAGTTTTATTACTTCTTGATTCTTTACATTTTTTTTATTGCTCTATTAAGATATTAATCTTTTATTTGTTGTGAATTAGTTCTTTAAAGAACTTAAATATTGAGAATTGACTGGTAAAGGCGAAGGTGAACATATTAGAGTCAAAAGCCATATATTGTGTGAAAGATGAGAGGAGTGACATCTATTGAATGTAAACATGTGATAAAGTGCGCGCGCCGGGGGGGGGGGCGTGCTTGTGCTACTAACTTAATTTTCAACTCTTGATGATGTCAACTAAGAGTGAATCATTACTACCAAAAGATAGAAATATTACGAATAAGGTTATTTGGTCATGTAACAACAATTGGAGTTGATGAATACAAGGTTTTCCAAAGTAATGAGTAAGATTAATGGTTTAAGAACCAAAATGGATAATTTTCAAGGAATCGTACCATAAGGGTTTGAAAGGAAAAATGTCTGCGAGATGAGAAAATTCACCCCTAGAAGAATCTATAGCAAAAAATACAGTTGAGAAGTCCAAGAAATTTTGATGAAAACTATGGTGGTAGGCTTTGGCCACATAGAAACCAAAGGCTTGGGGGAGTTCTTCCACTTGTGCAATTCAACCATAGGAGAGTAGATATAAATGATGGATTTCGAGATGGTTTGAATAAAAATTTATGCAATATTAAAATGAAGATTTTGGCTTTTAAATGAAAAAACGATCTGGAAGCTTATTTTGAATGGGAAAAGAAAGTGGAGTTGATTTTTGACTGCCACTATTACTCTAAGGTAAATAAAGTAAAACTTGTTGTTATTGAGTATATTGACTATGCTATTATTTGGTGGGATCAACTTGTCTTAGAAAGGAGGAGGAATGAAGAAAGACCCATAGAGACTTGGGATGGGATGAAAGTAGTCATGAGAAAAAAAGTTTGTTCTTGATCATTATTATAGGAAAATATATCAAAGATTGTAAAGTTTGTCTTAGGGTTCTAAGAGTGTGAAGGATTACCATAAGAAAATAGATATTGTCATACTTAGAGCAAATATTATGAAGGATATAGAAGCTATAATGGCTAGGTTCTTATGTGGATGGAATAAAAAGATAACTAATGTGATTGAGTTGCAATACCATGTTAAACTTGAAGATATGATTCATATGGCTAACAAGATAGAGAGGCGATTAAAGAGAAATGAGAGTACATGTAAAGGAGGTAATTTGGATTCCTTTTCATCTTAGAGGCTGGATTTAAGAGAGAGGGGGCTACCATGTCAAAGTTTAATACCGTGGGTAACAAAGTCGAATCATCTAAGGCTTGGAGGAAACATTTTTCCAATAAAATAAAAGGTAAATTTGAGATCTTATCTAATTATAACCATGATATTAAGTGTTTCAGGTGTTTGAGGAGTGGACATTTAGCTTCACAATGTCCAAACAAAAGGATTATAGTTATAAGAGAGCATGAGGATATTGAATCTGAAAGTGATAAATCCAAGGAGGATGAAATGCCACCACTTGAAGATTGTAGTGATGTTATCTATTACTTATACAAATGGTTTGAACCATGAACTTGCACTAAACATATTTAAGAAGTTCCAAAGAACTAACAAATAACATTAAATTATCAATAACATGCATGAAGTTTCAAAGTTCAAAACTAGCAAAGCTAAACAACAAATATAGTCATGCTATTTGGATTCAAAACTTGATATTTTTAACATTTATATGTCAAAACATACTTGTATGAACCATGAACTTGCACTAAAAACATCAAATTGATCAACATGCTTCCAAAATCTTTAACCCACAAACATATGCATCTTATTGTTTTATTATAAAACAGATTCAAACACCAATTAAAATATCTCAAATACATCACTAACATGTTATTGAGATGAAAACACATAATCAAACAAGCATTAAAGCTAAGAATTATGCCTTTGGTGCAAGCCTCACTAACACATTATTGACCAAAACTAAAAAAAATTATTATAATGAAAGCTTGAGAAATCTAAAACATGCTTAAAGCAAGAACATAAACAAAACAAACTCTGCTGAAAAAACATCAGATTATTCTAGCACCAAAATCAAACAAAAAAATGCAAGATAAGCTTAAACAACATCAAAAGAGGTTTAAACATTAAGAAAGCATGAATAGGCAGGTCACATAGGCTCCACCCTTGAACTTTTACATGGTTATAACTTCTCCAAGCTTGCTAGCTATGTATTGCTGTTTTTCTTCTCTTTTCTTTTCTTATTTCCCTGTAACTATCTTTTCCTTCCAAAGCTTATTAGACTCTCTATGTTAGGCTATTGAATCTTCATATTAACATCTTTTCACAATGTGTTTCTCCATGTTTTTTCTCTCTTTTGTTTTTTTATTTTCTAGGGGGTATTTATAGGGTTTTACTAGGGTTCTTGATGGATTCAAACATAGATTGATCAAAACTTAGCCCTTTGATCAAAATGAAAGAGTCTTGGACAAATATTAAAGCTGGAACCTCTGTCCTTTAATGGTTTTGGGATGGTGGTTTTGTAACAAATTTATCTAGGTGGTTTATTTTGCTTGGAGACAAAGGCATGCATCCCTCACCTTCTGATTTTTTATGAAAGATTTATGACCATTGATAATAACTTTATAGGAATTTTTATGTGTGAACACTTGAAAAAGTTGAGTGGTTTTACATAAATAGGTATCTCAGTCAAAGTTGACCGAGTTGACCAATTTTAAGGCTTCGTCGGAGCAACTTTAATGTAAACGTCATTAAAGACCACCTGAACTTGGTAGAGGAGAAGTATACCTTTCGATTGGATCCATTCTTACTCAATTTAGAGGTATGTAACTCAATATTCATTCGTTTGAAGGTGCCAACTCGATCAACTGAGAATCTCAAAATGCAGTGATGGTTGATCAGGACAAGATGTTATTGAGTTCGTTGAAGAAAATGGATGTAAACGTTTGATGAGAATAACTGATCTTTGTAGAGGGGGTGTTTTTTAGTTCAATGGTGGTAGTTACAACCCTCGAGGTGATTAGAGATGCCACATTCATTCGCTTAAAGATGCCTACTCGATTAGCCAAAACTGTCAAGAAGAAACTAAAAAGTAGCTGAACAACACGTCGTCTAGTTAAACCCTAGAAATTAGGGTTTTTATTTTGGGATTTGAAAATTTTCACTTTAGTCCATGTTCTTCCAGTTGCTTTTAATTGCATTTGTAATTGCCTCCCAAACTCTTAATTTTATGCAATTTCACCTCTGTCAAACTCAATCATCAGCTCCAAAGTTGATCGCCTATTTCATTTTAGTCCTTGGTTATGAAATTGTGCGTTTTGACCCTCAATTGATCAGCAAACTCCCAATTAAACAATTTTAAGCCCTGCATTCACGCACCTTTTTCAATTTCATCGTTGGTGTTTGGATTTCTTCAATCAAGTCCCTAATTACTCATCAAAATTCAATATTTATGCAAGTAAGCCCCTGATTTGACCAAATTAACTTTTTAAAATTGCAATCAAACCCCAGACTTTAATTTCTTCCAATTAAAGCCTTAAAACCTAGATTGACTTCAAAAATTAATTTTTCTTGCAATTAAGTATTTAATAAAATTAATTAAGCCTTCCTGAATTCTCATTGAGTCCTTACCTATCCAAATGTATTTCTTTACGCCAAATAAAAATATTTTCACTAATGGGTCCCTTTATCAATCAGAATTGGGTCGTCAATTTTATATATTTTAGTCCTCCAACTTTTCCACTTGTCATTTTAGTCCTTCACCACCAACTTGGATAATTTTCTAGGCTTTCTTCATATATATCCTTTTGTATTTTGAATTTTTTTTCTATTTTTTTCTTGATTTTTTATGGGGTCAAAAGTGGGTAATAACATGTAATAATAAGAATAATAAATTTAAATAAGATGATCCACTTGTTATGAATGTACATACACAAGTCATAACACTGGTGTATACGAACACTACTGAGAGGCAACAAACAAAAAAATTAAATTATAAAAAGCAGATTGTTAAATAGCATGGAAAAAGGCAAATGAATCCCACAAAAATCATTGTAAAAACCAAGTCCAAAAGAAACTTTAACGTCACTAAATCCATTTTCAGGTCCACAAGTGTCACTTAGCAAATATTACCGGTGAATCTCAGTACCACAGAAAATATCCATGGACATTGTTGCGTAAACCACAAGACCAGGGAGGATTTGGTCAAGAAAGAACAGATTGAGAAGCATATACAGTAATATGGGATTCTGCATTTTACAAAGAGAGAACTTTAGTGAAACAGATTGATCTAATCCCTTCCATCGAACAAAAAAAACCCAACTGGATGGTGGATGTTCTTTATCACCATTGTGAAGTCCGTTTTTATTTATTTATTTATTTACTTTTGTTTAAGTGAAGGCAGGCCCAATCCTATTCAAGAATAAGTCTAGATCTGGTTATTATGCTATAAAAGAATTATAGGTTGTTGATATGATATCGCGGAGACATCAGGGCGTTGCTGTATAACTGATCAATTGAAAGAATCACTGTATTGCTATATTGCTTAAAGCAATTCTAACATGGCAGAAAAGCATGAAAAATAAAAAACTAAACATGGTTGGCAACTGGAGTACTCTTAAAGAACAGCCACCACTGATTTATGAGGAACGAGTCATAAATGCAACTGGCCAAAATTCCCATAAATCAGAATTAAAGTTCTCTGCGGGAAAAGAGTAGACTATGCAAGTATCAAATGCCTCCAAAACCTACAAGTAGAGGACCACGGTAAAACTAAACATCAAATCAATTCATCCAGAGTCATCATGATCCTCGAAACATGTTTATGTGGAGCTACTTATTGACACTCCTTTCCAAGTGCCATCCAGAAAAAAAATATAACAAATGAGAATTGGATTCAAACAATGCCTCATCAAATAGCAGACAACCTTTAGGGCTTGAGAGCAATTGCCAGCCCAAACCTGGGATTTTTGTCCAAGGCCTTGGTGTCAAACTCACTGGAAATTGTCAGCACTGACTTTGGTATGACCTCATGCTGCACCAATGCCCCAAGTTTCCCATGATTGTTGAGCTTGGCTTTCACCACTGTCAGGTGATCAACAGCAAATGACCCTCCAACAGTAAAAGTATTCTCATTAGAGGAAAACCTTCTTGTGATCTCCCCAACAGCAGCACTCTTTTTCAGCACATCCAGATGATGCACATACGATGCTCTAATAGAATCTCCCTTGTCACCTCTGTGAGAAAGAAAGCAAATAAGAATTAGTGTAATACATTTCACCAATCTTTTCCGAGTGTATATATTTAAATTCCACATTTTAAATACAATATCTAACATAGTTGGGATGCCAATGAGGCTGAGACTTACAAAATTATTGAAGCATAAGAATCAGGTTTGGTTACACTGATGCCAGCAGTGTACTTCGTGAAACTACCAGAAGTAGTATCATAGCCTGCCTCAGCACCAAAAGCAATTGTTGGAGTACCAATGGTGGCTGTAACATCAATTGCTGGAGATTGGTTCAAAGCAGCAGCAGTAGTGAAAGTTGCATGGTCGTGGAAATATTGAAACTCCAACTGCAAAATACAGGGCAGGAAAGAAATATAAAAAGCCAAGACTATCATTACAAACAGTTTCAAGTTAGCAGGTAGGTGTCAGATTGGGTCGAAGCCCTGCTCCACCACTAATCAAGGCACAAGCAATATTATCACTCCTATCAGAAAAAAGAACAATTCTCCCCTGATCATAAGTTCAGCATCTATTTCATTTTTTTTTTACTTTTCGAGGAGTTCAAGCTTTAAAAGAAGCCCAGCTCCCTACCTTGCCAGAGTTATGGTCAGGTAATTTGATCGAAGCAACAGTCTTTGTTGATGGAAGCAAGTCGGTGAATGTCAAGGTTGCTGAAATCTGTCAGAATGAAATGAGAAAGTAAGATGCTTATTTGAAACAAGCGACATGCAGGTGGTGTTTTCTTTAACTTTAAGAAGCAACATACGTTGGACTCAGTGTCAACTTTAACATCAAATGTAGTATTCTTGTACTTGTACAGTGTAGCAACATCCCCAGCTAAGAGTCCTCCTTTCTTCACAGCTGTTGATGTGAGGGCCTGATAAACAGAAAACATATCAAACATCACAAAGCGCAGGTGATGGAAGTCTTCCCAACTGCATTTTTAAGGAGGTACAGAGCTGGCAACAAAAAAAGTGACTGCCCCAAATAGTTAAAGTTCAAAACAAAAACATAAACCAATTGAGTTTAAAAAATCGTTCACGTAGCCATATATGGTAGCCAGAACTCCATCCATCACTCAATTGTAGAAAAGAATAATTAACATGATTCATAAAATAACTTACAGCTAGTTGCATTAGAGATTTCATTTTCCGAAAGCTAAATCACTCTTCAAGATATAATTGGCTTTTACACTTGTGAAAAAATGGATAGAAACGGAATAAAACATGTTTCCACTCACATGGAAAGTTAAACCAAATGCCTTAGAATAACATCACTAGTTGTTCTAAATTTTCAATAGTATCCACTTAGAGCATTAGAGCCCTTTAGCCGAAGACTAAGGCCACTGAATTCTTATTTTGAGAAAATATTTCCCTTTCTTCGTTACCTTACACATCCTTCTGAAGATCATTTCTATTGTTAAACACCCTTTTCACACAGCATCAATTGTTGTTAGTTTTGAGAAGGTTGCAAACATTCCCTCAACTTTTTTAGGCAAAAAATGGAGACTATGCAACAGTTTGGAAAGCCTTTCTCTACTTTTACACTAATTATCCTTTTGACGGGATAAAAGGAGAAAGATTAGTGAATTAGCCAAACATCAGAAGAACAGCTAGGTTTTCTTTTAAAATACAAACGTCTAGATTCCTTGGAAGTAAGAGATAAAGAGTGGACTGAGATTCGAATGGCAGGACAGCAGCATTTGAATCGAATCACGATTCGAAGGATAAAATCACAACGTATAAATATATAAAAGAAAGAAAAACCCTGATCGTGATTACCAATCAAAACATCACTTTTGAATCGTCAAAATTAAGTATCCAGAAAGGAAAATCAGTGAGACATAACAACAAAGAATCACATAAACACATACCACTCCAGCATCGCTGTAAGTAGAGACGCTAAATTTCTGATCAGAATTATAATCCCTGGTCAGCAGATCTACATGTCACGAATAAATAATCATCGTCGGATCATTGATTTTGATTTTCTTTCACATATAGAAATAGATTGATTGATTACCTTTGGCTTTCTTGCCGATATCGGCGAAGAGTCCAGGTCCTTTGCTCATGGTTGGTCTTGCCAAAACGAGACTGGAGAGACACGGATCTTTGCCTTCTCTCTCTTCCCCCTTGATATGTTCTGAAAAGTTCCCAAATAACCAACTAACTAAAAAGAACAGGTAAAATAAAATACAAAGCTATAAATTGAAGCCCAATTCACAAGCTATGTGGAAAATAGACCCGAAATATACCCAACTTTACAAGCTATATGGATAATTTAGCCCAATTCTACTAGCGTGCTTGACCAAGAGTCTCAAATTAGCCAATTGAAACACTCTTTGATCTTATTTACTTTTATTTTTGTAATTAATATATTCAGGATATAATGGATCATATAGTATTTTTTATTGATTCTCATTATTCCTCCTTTTTTAAAAGAATTTGACTTTGAATTGTCACTTATATATAAAAAAAAATAGATAAAAAAACATTAAATATATAATTCATCTGAAAATTTTAAAGTGTTTGTATTGTCATTAATTTGTTTAAGGACTTAGAATGGGCCATCATTTTATGATGCAGCTTAGATTGCTTATAGGCGGTAAATCATTCTTTTTTTATATGCACCCAGACCAAATCACTAGGTTCAAAGATAACATCTCTATGACTTTTATTGGCTTTAAATGCATATTGCTCATTCTTCTTTCCTATTTGATGTCAAACACTCTTATGGAGTTTCTTCATCATTTCAACCTTTTTATTTACATCAAGACTTCTAGATAGAGCATCAACCACAATATCATCTTTACCTTGCTTTTACTTAATGACATGAAAAGGTCTCAATGACCTCCATCAATTTAGCATGCTTTCTATTCAGCTGAACTTGTCTTTTCAAGTGCTTCTTGTATGGATAACAAACTCTTTCAACCATAACTATGTTGTTAAGTCTCCAAAGTTATAACCAACATGTAAAGCTTCTTGTCATAAGTTGGGTGCTTCAACGCTGTCATATTTAGCTTTCCACTAAAATAGGTTATTGGTCGCTTCTCTTGCATTAAAACAACTCTAATACCTATTTCTAATATATCACTTAATCTTAAATGCTCTTAAAAAAAGTTAGGCAATGCTAATAAATACATAAAACATAACCTTTCTTTAATCAAATTGAATGCGTGCTCTTGTTCACTACCCTATTTAAAATCAATAGATTTCTTTAAAAAAATCAGTGAGTAGTGCAACTAGTGTATAAAAATCTATAATAAATTACCTATAAAAACTAAAAAAAACCATGAAAACTCCTTACCTCAATAATTGACTTAGGCGGTGGCCATTCTTTGATAGCCTTCACATCCATCTCTATATCTTTTGTACTAACAACGTAGCCAAGAAAAATAACTTTATCCATGTAAAAAGTATAATTCTCTAAGTTGGTATATAGTTTTTTATTCCTCAAAACATTAAGCACAAAACTTAAATGGTTAATATACTCCTCTAACCTTTCATTGTACATGAAGATGTTATCAAAATAGACTACAACAAATCTTCTTATAAATGCACTCAATACATGATTCATTAATCTTATAAATGTATTTGGTGCATTAGTGAGATCAAATCGCATAAACAACTACTCATATAGCCCATATCTAATCTTAAAGATAATTTTCATTCATCTCTTTCTTTTATCCTAATTTAATGATATTTGTTTTTTAATTTAATGTTTATAAAGATATATGATCCATGTAACTCATCTAACATGTCATCAAGCCTATAAATTGAATGTCTATATTTTACTATAATATTGTTGGCAACCCTGTAATCAATACAAATCCTCTAAAACCCATCTTTCTTAAACACAAGTAGTATTGAAACTACATATGAACTCATGCTCTCCCTTAAGTACCATTTATTCAGTAGCTTATCAACTTGCCTTTAAGGATCTTTTATCTCCTCTGGATTTTATATCTCTAGGCACAAAATCAATTTGATGTTTTATTCTTCTAATAGGTAGTAAATCATTAGGAACATTATTAAAGAACACATCTCCATATGCTTGCAACAAAAAAATAACACCATTATAAAGAGATTTTTCAAGATCATTAGTATTAAACTATGTCTCTTTATATAAAAATACAAATATAGGTTGGTTAGTGTAGAAAGCACTCTTTATGAGTCTGGATGCACACCAATCTTTATGATTTTGGTGATAACAAAATATATGATTCATGTTGTCTACATATATATTTATGTTTATGTTTTACATTAATGACTTAAGTATTAAAAAAACATAAAAAAAATTAAGTTTATGACTTTATTTGTTGCATGATATGCTAGAAATATTTTATAGTTACATGATATTTTGATTTGAGTAATGATAGTTTATATTCATCAAACTAATACTATTATTACTATTTCTTTCAAATGATTTACATAAAACATCATTGTCTAAAACTTAAATTGAATCATTTTGCTTTAGTTCTTACATATAATTTACTCTATTTTTAGTAACCATTTCCAATTATCATTCTGATCAAAATAACCACATCAATAACCATTTAGTCGAGGTTGACTTAACCTAATTAAACCACTCGATACCTTTATAATTATCATCATCATGCTATCATTAGCATTGACATTTCTTTACCATGACTTTTCTCATTACTCGTATTTATAAGTCTACTAAATCACAAACCTAACTTTGATATCAAAATGTAACATCCCCAACATTTAAGGTACACATTCCTTTATAATAAATCTAAAAATAGTGTAAATTCTTTTTAACTGATCAATAAAATGATCAATCGATTTATCTGGTAGTTTAATTAGTCAACTGGATCAATCTAAAGGTATCCATATTTGTAACTCATTAAGATTTTATCAAAATTTATGCAAAGTCTCTTTTGTATTGGGATTATCCTAAATGTCGACACCAAAATCTTATCACATATAATAACACTTCATAATCACAAACACCATAAACTCATCACCTCACTTCTAAACCAATCATTTTGGATCTCATCTCCTCATATCCATCATTTCATAATTCATTCTCATCAATTCATGTCACTAAGACATTTATTAATTTCATATTCACCTTAATAATTAAAATATCAAAACATTTACAATAAACTCCATATCAACAAACCCTAATTAAGTATATAAATATAGTTACTACTCAAATTACAATGACAAATATAATAATCATGCAAAACATTATCATTATTAGGTTTTAAACAATAAATACATTATATCACCTTAATTAATCGATGGTAATTGTTAGTTTAATCTAAAGATATATAAATTATATTTCAAACTAGAGTATTCAAAATTACAATCCACAAGTTTGATATTACAACTAATAATCCATAATTTTCTAAATCTATAGAAAAGCAACAACCGAAGATTACTCCTGACGAGCCTGTGAGTTATCTGTAACAAAGTCAATAATTTCATTAAGTCACAAGTTAATATCTCATTCAATGCGTAAAGTAAATAATCAACTTTTTATCTAAACAATATCTTCATTCATTCTTTATAATCATCCAATTTTATTTTTATATAAATTTATTCAACCCTAACTACTCTCTCATGGGTTCACTCTTTCTTTACCCTAAATCTATCCTTATTGGCACTGGTCTTAGACTGAATGAGACTCCTCGATCTATTAACAGTCATAAAATACTACTGACTTTGTACTATGAGTCTGTATCCCTAAGTTTGCTTTGTGGCTTTAAATGAACATTTCCTCTTAAAGTTCCCTATCTCCCCGTAGAAATAACATTTGATATCTAACTGTTTGCACTCTTTCCATCTATGCCTTTCATGTAGGCAAATAAAACATCTACCTAGAGCGACTAAGTAATCCCTAAGATGCCTTTAATTATATCATTCACAATAGATAGGTAGGCATCCTCTACTTTGTATATCCTTCTACTGAACTGACTCTCGAGCGTGATTGTCCCCGACTGATACCCTACTAATACCCTAAAAGGATCCACCTGATGCTTCTCTTGAGCTAAAGTCCCATCCTTTCTTCTTGAGTTGACCAAACTATCCACTATTTCCTTTATTTAGAGGGGGAGGTCTACTAAGAAAAAATACATGTTTTTTCCTTTTTTCCAACTCTCGACTGCCCTTGTTCAGCCATCCCCTATTGATCCTCATCTATTACTGTCTTAAAGGACTGGGCAGCCTCAATCAATTCTCTCACAATCCTGAACTACAAAGCAATTAACCCACTCTTCAAATCCTACCTAAGTTCATCTCGTAGCCTTTCTATCTTGTGTTGCTTAGTAGGTAGGAATGTAGAAGAAAACATATAGAGGTCCTAAAACCACCTTTTATACTCTAGTACAATCATATTGCCCTGTCTTAAGGCCAAAAACTCTTGCTCTTTACTTTTACGATGTTGTCTAGAGTAGTATTTATTTTCAAATTCTACTTTATAGTCCCTTCAAGTGAGTACCTCTCTAGATCTCCTCTCTCGCACCATGTCCCACCAGGATTAGGCACTGTCTAAGAGTAACTAAGTAGCATAATATACTTGCACCTTTTCCAGCACTGAAATCTGATTAAGGGGCTTCTCTACCTTTTGTACCAGTGTCCAGCTATCTCAGCATCCTCCTTTTTTTAAAAAGGCGCACACCCTATCTTTCTTATACTTTTTCCTTAACGTACTAGAGTATAAACATTGTCTCCCTGAGTTGTACTTGTCGCCCTTGACATTCCAGCTACTTTTGCTCTTACAATCTCCTCAAGATAAACAAGATCAATGGAGGGTAAATGTACTCTTATAGGTGGGGGCCTAACTGCTTGCCCCTCTTTGAATGCTACCTTAGGCTATAATATCTTTATCTGTAATAATGCAAGATCAACCTCGAGTCCTGTTGACTCTCTATGCCCTGATTGTACAGACACTAAAGGCATGTATGAAGTAATATCTGTTAAAAGGATCTCCCATTTGATCTTTACCAATATTAACACTTTGATCCCTTCTCCGTATCGGAGATGGATTAGTCTTGGTTTCTTGTCTGGTATGAACCATCATGAAACAATTTAACATCCATCATTATCATTTTTTAGTCTACTGGACCAAAGCCAATGCTTTGATACCAGTTATAACAACCCTAAATTTTCCAACCATATTGTACATTTCATAACAATGAAAAATACTAGAATTTTTTTTATTTGAATATTCTTTAAATTGTTAGTGTTGTTACAAGAACTTAAAATATCTTAACATATTATCAAAGTTAATCAATGTAGTACATCATAAGGCATAAAAACATGTTATTTTAAGAAGATTTAAGTCTTTTACAATATGCAAGAACATTATGTATAATTAGTGTAGCAAACACTCTATGATTTAACCTTTTAAGATACAATAGTCTAATCATATGTGGTTTAGCCCTTGTATAAATGAGAGAGTCTAGAGTGTCACAAACACCTTTCTTTGGCTTGTAAAGTTTCCAAAACATTAAACATTTTAATTATAGTTATTATCTCTTTTTAACAACCTTAGCTTCATTATCTATTTATAGGTGATTATATTCATGTAATCCATGATTTAATTAATTTATAAGTTAACATAATTAATCATATTTGTTACCTTTCACTTAATTTAGAATCATTGGTGTTAAGATGTAATAACAAGCATCAATGCCGCCACCATTATAATACAAATATAATTAAAGAAACTGTTACATAAAGAAAACAATCTAATGCAAACATATGTAGAATAACTAGAATTAAAGAGAGAAGATTAATGTATTAAGAAAGAAATTGATTGAAGTACTTATGTTTGGTTACTTGCATTTTATGAATATCAATGAGTTTAAGTTTAAGAATAGTCTAAAAACTTAAACTTCAAGTGTTGATTGACACTTTAAAATGTATAATATTGATCTAGTCAGGTCAACATGGTATCTTTGCAATTAATTAACCTTTAACAAAACAAAGAGATCTATTGGTCATACTATACTCATCGATTGAATGATTGAGAAGTAAATCAAAATACAACTTAAATTAATATATAATTAATAATTCCTAAAATAATAATATTTATTTTTATATATTGTTTTATGAGTAATT